>MDTE01175433.1_pt1 | contig 12368 bp, 9 predicted proteins | sample 811231 | NCBI WGS metagenome assembly MDTE01 (sample SAMN05326651, study PRJNA326480) | marine metagenome | isolation source: seawater | place: Indian Ocean: Red Sea | collected 2010
GGTCAGGGTTCGGCGGATAAATCCCGTCAGATTTGCGCTGTGCTGACGGAAAGCGGTGCCGACGCCGTAATCCTCAGTGCCCCAGACTCCATAGCCTGGTTCTTGAATATCAGGGGGTCCGATGTCGCCAATACACCCCTGGCGCTCTCTTACGCGATTGTTCACCGGACCGAGGAAGTCGACTGGTATGTTGACCGTCGAAAAATTCTGACCGCGACACGGAAAGATCTGAGTACTGCCGTTGCCGTGTGCGATCCGGCGGAGTTCTTGGTGGGGCTGGCGGCATTGGGCAAAGCCGGCAAAACCGTCCGCGTCGATACTGCGACAATACCGGAGGCCGTGCGCATTCAGCTTTCGGAAGCGGGAGCTGACATCGTCTCTGCCAGCGATCCCTGCACGCTGCCTAAAGCGAAAAAGAACCCAGCCGAGATTGACGGAACGCGCAACGCGCATATCCGCGACGGTGCTGCCTTGACGTCTTTCCTGGCCTGGCTGGCTGTGGAAGCGCCCAAAGGAGAAGTGACAGAGATGTCGGCAGCCGAACGTCTCCGCGCGTTCAGGACACCCGACGATCGATTCCGCGGGTTAAGCTTCGAGACTATTTCTGGCAGTGGACCCAACGGTGCGATCGTGCATTACCGGGTAACGCCAGAAACTGACCGCGGGTTGGCGCCGGGGGACGTATACCTTGTCGATTCCGGTGCCCAGTATCTGGACGGAACGACCGACGTCACCCGGACCGTTTTTATCGAAGACGGCGATTGCGCGCCGCCCGAGGTGCGGGAGAGGTTTACACGGGTTCTGAAGGGTCATATCGCTGTCGCGACCGCCCGGTTTCCGGCAGGCACCCATGGCAGCCAGATCGACGCGCTGGCAAGACTGTCGCTGTGGGAGGAGGGGCTGGATTACGATCACGGCACCGGCCACGGTGTCGGCGTCCATCTCGGCGTTCACGAGGGGCCGCAGCGTATCTCCAAGCTGGGCGGTGGTGTGCCCATGGAACCCGGTATGATCCTGTCGAACGAGCCCGGCTATTACAAGCAAGGCGCCTACGGCATCCGCATTGAAAACTTAGTGGTAGTGAAAGAGGCCGGAGGCTCTCTAGCAGGCGGGGAGCGAAAGATGATGGATTTCGAGACCATCACCTTAGCGCCCATTGACCGCGCGTTAATTGATGCGGATCTATTGAACGAGCACGAACGCGACTGGCTGAACGCCTATCATGCGCGTGTGCGGGATACGCTGTCGCCTTTATTAACGGACGAAGTGCGGACGTGGCTGGAAGAGGCGACGTCAGAGGTGTAACCGTATTCTCTGCTCCCCCGCGAGCTTCTCCCCGGTGTCGCGCACAAACTGCTCGATCGTCGCGTTTTGCCTGATCAGAAAACTCTCAGGCATTTGCTTCCCTTCCTGGTTTGTCGGGGTTAGGCCGCCTGGGGCTTCCAGTGTGGCGGGTAGGCGGTCTCGAAGCCCGGTAGGGTCTTCATCCGCGCCTGCCAGGCGGCCAGCGTAGGATAATGCGCATCCAGCGGGGTGATGGCCAGATCCAGTGCAGCGGCATTTTCCTGGCCGGCGGCGCGAGTCAACTGCATAAGCACCGGAAACACGATCAGATCGGCCGCGCTGACTTTCGCACCTGCCAGCCATTCTGAAGCTGACAGACGTTCGTTCAATACCACCAGTTCGTCGTGCACCTTGGCCGCGGCGCTGTCGATCTGGTCCTCGAATTCCGCCACCTTGTTACGGAATAATGGCCGGGAAATATCGCCGACTGGCCCCCGGAAGTGTCCGTCGCATTCGCTGATCGTTTGCCAGACACGCGCTGTTTCCATCGGGGTCCTGCCAAACAATGGCGGATCCGGGTGGCGCGCATCGATGTAGGACAGGACGGCGAGGGTTTCTGTCACGACCGTGTCGTCATCAACCAACACGGGCACGTGTCCGCGCGGATTGATCTTGCGGTATTCGGGCGTTTTCTGATCGCCCGCTGAGGTGCTGAGACGGCGACGCGTGTAGCCCAGCCCCTTGACCGCCAGGGCGAGCATCACTGACCAGCAGGGCGGCGAGCCGGAGATGAAATAGAGTTCCCGTGAGGACATTCAGGTGCCCCCGCCGATCATGTCCTGCCAGTTTTCTTCTGAAAGGACGGTAATGCCAAGATCGGCAGCTTTCTTCGCTTTTGATCCTGCGTCGGCACCTACGATGACGTAGTCAGTCTTTTTCGATACGGATCCCGACACCTTAGCGCCGAGGGACTCGGCTTTCACCTTCGCTTCTGAGCGGGTCATGGTTTCTAGGGTGCCGGTAAAGACGACCGTTTTGCCGCTGAGCGTGGAATCGGTGGTCTCGGACCGCACCACGTCTTCTACATTCAGTTCGGCACCTAGATCGTCCAGCATGAGGCGATTTTCGACGTTATCCGCATCGAAAAACCCCGCAAGCTCGTCGGCCACCGTCATGCCGATGGTGTCGATATTGCACAACTCGGCATAGGCGTCGCCGATCAGGTCGGGGTTTTTTCGTTCCGCAGCATTATCGTGGCGTTCGAGGCTGGCGTGTTCCATTGCCTTTCGCCAAGCGTCGAAGGATCCGTAGGTACGCGCCAGCAGGCGGGCCGTGGTTTCACCCACCTGTCGAATGCCGAGCGCATAGATCAGCCGGTCGAGACCGATACTGCGCCGTTCCTCGATAGCGTCCAGCAGGTTGTCGACGGATTTGTCGCCCCAGCCTTCTCGGCCGCGCAGTACGCCAGCGTGATCTCGCAGACGGAAGATGTCGCCCGGCCCATCAATCAGCCCGTCGTTCCCGAATGCTTCAATATGCTTGCCGCCCAATCCGTCGATATCGAACGCCTGACGGCTGACGAAATGTTTAAGGCGTTCCAGCCGCTGCGCCGGACATATAAGCCCGGCGGTGCAGCGCCGCACGGCCTCGCCCACTTCGCGTACCGCGAGGCTGCCGCATTCGGGGCAATGGTCCGGTACCTTGTAGGGTCGCGCGTCTTCTGGCCGCTTGTCGGCGATAACGTCCAGCACCTGCGGGATAACGTCCCCGGCCCGTTGAATCGTGACGGTGTCGCCAATGTGGATGTCTCTCTCGATGATATAGTCCTCGTTGTGTAGCGTCGCGTTGGAGACCACGACACCACCGACCGTGACGGGCTCCAGCCGTGCCACCGGTGTCAGGGCGCCGGTACGCCCAACTTGAATATCAATTTCGTTCAGGATCGTTAGGGCTTTCTCCGCCGGAAATTTGTGAGCGATCGCCCAACGCGGTGCGCGACTGACGAAGCCGAGCCGGTTCTGCCAGTCGAGTCTGTCGACCTTGTAGACAACGCCGTCGATATCGTAGCCCAGCAACGCCCGTTTCTCGCCAATACCCGCATGCAGCGCCATAATGTCTTCCGGCGTGTTGCAGCGTCTGGTTTCCGGGTTGATGGGAAAGCCCCAGCTTTTGAGCCTCTGCAGAAAATCCCATTGATTATCTGCAGGAGGTTCGCTGATCTCGCCCCAGCTGTAGCCGAAAAAGCGCAACGGCCGTTGGGCCGTGATCGAGGGGTCGAGCTGGCGGAGTGAACCCGCAGCCGCATTCCGCGGGTTCGCAAACACCTGTTCTTCTGCAGCTTTGCGTGCTTCGTTCAGTGCGGCGAAATCGACATGGCTCATATAAATCTCGCCGCGGATTTCCAGTACGGCGGGGAAATCGCTGGCCAGTCTGTCGGGGATGTCTTCGATGGTCCTTACGTTGGTTGTCACGTTCTCTCCAACCCGTCCATCGCCCCGTGTTGCCGCCTGAACGAATTTTCCTTCCTCATAGCGCAGGGAGATGGAGAGGCCATCGATTTTGGGTTCGCCAACGAGGGTGACTTGATCGTCTTCGGAAAGATTCAGAAACCGCCGGATGCGAGCAAAAAACTCACGGATGTCGTCTTCATCGAAGGCGTTTCCGAGCGATAGCATGGGAACGGCATGGTCGATTTTACCAAAACCAGCCGCTGGAGCGGCACCGACCCATTTGCTGGGACTGTCCTCACGAACGAGGTGGGGAAATGCCGTTTCCAGCACTTGGTTACGGCGGCGCAGCGCATCGTATTCGGCGTCGGTAACCGCCGGATCATCTTCCTGATAGTAGCGGGCGTCGTGGGCAGCGATTTCAACCGCCAACAGTTGCAATTCTGCGGCTACTTCGGCCTCGGTCAATTTCGAGATATCGGTCGTCATTGTGCCATTTCCGCAATCAGGCTGTCGGCTGCCGCACGGGCTTCTTCGGTGATTTTGGCGCCGGCCAGCATGCGGGCGATTTCCTCACGCCGTTCTTCATCTGACAATTCCGTCACAGCGGTGGTTGTATTACTGCCTTCCGTGGATTCCGCGATCGATTTCCTGACGTGAAAATGCTTGCTTCCGCGCGCGGCGACCTGGGGCGAGTGCGTAACGACCAGCACCTGCACACCTTCCGACAACCGTGAAAGGCGTTCAGCAACCGAAGCTGCGGTCGCGCCGCCGACACCCGCATCGACTTCGTCAAACACCAGTGTCGTGACCCGGTTGGAGGTAGACAGAACCACTTTCAGGGCGAGCAGCAGCCGGGCTAGTTCTCCGCCAGATGCGACCTTGTTGATCGGGCCCGCAGGCTGTCCGGGGTTGGTAGTAACCTCGAATGTGACCCGGTCGATACCATGGCTCGACCAGCCGGTCCGAGCCAGTTCCTCGATACTTGGGATGAACGATGCTTTTTCCAGGCGCAAATGGGGCAGTTCGGCGTTTATCGCCGACTCGAGTGCCTCCGCGGCGGATACCCGGGCATTGTGAAGTTCCTGCGCAACAGTATTGTAGCAAGCGTGGGCCTTTCGGGCTTCGGTCTCTAGGCGAGAAAGATCTCGGTCGGCGTCGTCGAGCCGTTCGAGCTTGGCGGCAAACCCGTCCCGCAGGGCGGCCAGCGAATCCACGTCGGTACCGTGTTTTCTCGCCAGTGCCCGTAAACCGAATAACCGTTCGTCGACTCGTTCCAGTTGCGCGGGATCCTGATCGGTTGACCGTAAGGCATCGATCAAAAGATCGGCCGCTATAGCCGCCTCGTCGCCCGTACGCTCCATCGCTTCTAGCGCAGGTTTGAGCATACCGGAGGCCTGTTCGTTGGCGCGTTCCAGGGACCTAAGCGATTTCGATAAGACTTGCTGAAACCCTCTGTTGCCCGACAGTATATCGAGAGATTGGTTGATCGCTTCGGCAATCTTTTCCGCATTCATCATCATAGACCGGGCCTCGGTCAGCGACGCTTCTTCGCCTTCCTGTGGGTCGAATTCGTCTAGCTCCGCATGGACGTGACGCAGGAAGTCACCTTCGGCGGCTATCTTGTCGATTTCGTTGCGTGCTTCCGCCAATGCTGTTTCTGCTGATTTCAACTCTGACCATGATGTGACGGTCTTTTGAATAAGCCCTCCATGTCGGCCGAAGGCGTCCAGCGCGTCCCGATGGTTCGCCGGATCAAGTAGCCCGTGGCTGGCAAATTGTCCTTCGATCTCTATGAGGGATTCGCCGATGGTCCGCAGGGTGCCAACGCTGATGGATTGATCGTTGATATAGGCACGGCTGCGTCCGTCGGCGGTCACCGTACGTCGAAGTATTACGGGATCGCCGTCCATCGGCAGGTCGATATCGTGCTCTTTGAGCTTCCCGAGAACTGTATTTCCCGGGAGCAATTCGAAGGTTGCGGTAATGCTTGCCCTGTTCCCGCTCTCGATACCACCTCGAACCTGTGAAGCGTCGGCACGTGCGCCGATCGCAAGACTAAGCGCGTCGAGAAGGATGGATTTTCCAGCACCGGTTTCGCCGGTCAGAACGCATAGTCCGCTACTGAAGTCGAGATCCAAGCTGTCGATCAGGACGAAATTCCGAATGGAAAGCGTCGCCAGCATCGCGGCTTAGAACAACCAGTCCCATGTGCGGCCGAAGAGTCCCTTTTCTTCGGCCTTTTCGCGCAGGTCTGATCCGGCGGCCACCGCGTAAGAATCTAGATACCAATCACTGCCGGGATAATTGTGCCCCAGCACGGCGGCGACTTTTCGCGCCTCATCGATAACACCAAGAGCGGTATAGGCTTCGACCAGGCGGTGCAAAGCTTCCGGAACGTGTGTCGTGGTCTGATAGTTATCTATCACTCGCCGGAACCTGTTGATCGCCGCTAGATAGTGCCCGCGTTCGTGATAGTAGCGCCCGATATCCATCTGTTTGCTTGCAAGGTGGTCGCGAGCTAGATCGATTTTTAACTCTGCGTCGCGAGCATATTTCGACTCCGGGAAGCGTCGAACGACTTCTGTGAGGGCGTCCAGTGCCTGTTCCGTTATCTTTTGGTCGCGCGCAACATCCGAGATACGTTCGTAAAATGATAACGCCTTCAGATAATAGGCGTAGGGAATGTCCCTGTTGCCCGGATGCAGGCGGATATAGCGATCGAGGCCGATTATGGCTTCGTCGTATTGGTTGGCCTGATAGTTCGAATAGGCGGCCATCAATTTGGCTTTGATCGCCCAGACCGAATAGGGGTGCTGTCGTTCGACCTCCTCGAATTTTCTGGCCGCATCCTTGAACTCTCGGGCTTCAAGCGAATTGACGGCCGTGTTGTATAAAACATCTACATTTCGCTCGACATATACCTCTTCGTCGCTGCCGCAGGCAGCAAGCACGAGACAGATCGCTGCCCTGATCGCTAAATGTCTTATACGGATGATCGACATCCCTATTTCCCGTATCTCCATCCAGAAGCGTTTATACCATCATTTTTGCCATAAATGTAGTGAGGAGGAGTGGCTGTTGGTGCGAAAAAAGGCGCCTGGAGGCGCCTTCGTTCGTTCAATTGGCCGTCAGTTCAGGCGACGGTTGCCGTTGCCTGCAAAGATCCAATTCCGCTGTTGGTCGGCTGCGCATCCACGCGCTTCCAGGCGTCGTCGTCCGCAAACAAAGCGCGCAGAAGCTCATTGTTCATGGCATGTCCCGACCGGCTGGCCTGGACCGCACCGATAACCGGGCCACCGGCAAGATACAGGTCGCCAACGCAATCCAGAATCTTGTGACGGACGAATTCGTCGTCGTAGCGCAGGCCCTCCTTGTTGAGCACCTTGTCGCCGCTGATGACTACTGCATTATCGAGAGAGCCGCCTAAAGCGAGCCCTGCGTCGCGCAGGGCATCGACTTCGTGTTCGAATCCGAATGTCCGCGCACGGGATATATCGGATTTGAAATTTTCGCCGGTGCGCTCAAATACGCGTTCCTGACAGTCAATCGCTGAAGAGCCGAAATCGATCTCGAAATCGAGGCTGAATTCGTCAGACGGTGAAACCGTCAGAGCACGGGTGCCATCATCCACCGTGACGGTTTTCAAAATCTTGATAGCGGTCCGTGCGGCTGACTGTTTGACCAACCCGGCAGACTCGATCAAGAAAACGAAAGGTGCCGCGCTGCCATCCATGATAGGAATTTCCGGGCCGTCGACCTCGATCAAGACATTGTCGATCTCGCAGCCCGCCAGCGCGGCCATCAGATGTTCAATCGTACTCACCGTTGCGCCGTGATCGTTGCCGACCGTGGTTGCGAGACGAGTATCGACAACGTTCTGCCAGTTGACGACGATTTCGCGGGCGCCGTTGAACAGGTCAGTCCGGCAAATACGAATGCCGAAATTTTCTTCTGCCGGTTTCAGCGTCATGGCGGTTTTGCAGCCTGAATGCAGAGCAATGCCCGTGCAGCCGATTTCGGTCTTCAATGTTTTTTGTTTAATCACACCAACGATCTTTACTCTGTGGCCCCCTGAGACCTGTTTCTGCTGCGGGCATTCCGGCGACGGCATCACTGCCTGACGGGGCCGGATTTATCTTGAATAACCGCCGCAGCGGATTTGAGTCCTCGGCAGATTTCTACCAAACACCCCCCGAGAAACTCAAATCAACAAATGTTACAGAATGTTACGGATCCTGCAGGGTTAATGCCAGTCAGTTGGCCTGGCGGCGGAGAAATGCCGGAATTTCCAGCAAATCGTCTTCCGCCTGAGACGTTTGAACCCGGTCTTCAGGGTCTACGCCCGCCAAACGGCTCTGTTGAAGCGCGGTTTTCTGAGAATTTTCTGCAACAGGTACCGGTTTAGTCGGTGCGGGGGCGGTTTCCGCCTCCGATATTACTGTCGGCGGTTCAGGGGTGGGTTCCCTGCCGGTACGGGTGATCCGCTGAAACAGATTTCCGCCACGGCGGCGCGAGTCGCCCTTCTGGCTACCATTCAGCAAGTCCGCTTCTTTAAAGGGGTCTGCCCCGGACACCGCTTCCGGGGCCCTTTTGGGATCGACCGGCGGCGGCGGCATGAAGGCTTCATTCTTGGCCACCAGAAGCGGTTCCGGCGGTGTGGGGGCCTTCGGTTCCGGCGCTATTGCGGCCGTTGGAACGATTTCAGCCGGTTCTTCGGCATCAGGTGCGGCGGGTGCCTTAGTCACAGGCTCCGGCGTTTCCCCAACACCCAGTTTGGTGGGCTGTTCCGCCTCAATAACCGTTTCCGTCGCCGGTTTCTCAACAGGTTCCGGCGTGGGCGGGGTGGTTTCAACAGCCGATTTTGACGGCTCCGCACGGGTCTCCCCCTGTGCTGCAGGTGTCGGGATGGGGGTCGTCGCCTTCTTTTCGGCAATTGGCTCATCCACTGTTTCCGCGGTTGCAGGTAGCGCTGTCGTTTCTTGGGCCGGCATCTCGGTTTCTTCGGCCCGGACCAGTTTTTGCGGTTGCGAATAAACCTTCAGAACTGGCCGGGGCTGGAATTCCGCCTGGGCGTCAATTCCGGTAGCGACAACCGATACGCGCATTTTGCCCTCAAGCGTCGAGTCCATCGTGGACCCGAAGATGATGTTGGCGTCGGCATCAACTTCCTCGCCGATCCGGTTAGCTGCCTCATCGACCTCGAACAGCGTCATGTCTGGGCCGCCGGTGATATTGATTAGCACGCCACGCGCGCCTTTCATCGACACGTCGTCGAGCAGCGGGTTGGAGATCGCGGCTTCGGCCGCCAGGCGTGCCCGTTCTTCGCCATCGCCCTCGCCGGTGCCCATCATGGCTTTGCCCATTTCGCTCATCACGGCGCGAATATCGGCAAAATCCAGGTTGATTAGCCCAGGAACGACCATAAGGTCAGTGACCCCGCGAACGCCTGAATGGAGGACTTCGTCTGCCATGGTGAAGGCATCTGCAAACGTCGTCTTTTCGGTGGCAATCCGGAACAGGTTCTGGTTCGGGATTACGATCAGCGTATCGACATACTGCTGCATCTCTTCGATGCCAGCCTCTGCGATGCGCATCCGGTTAATGCCTTCGAACTGGAAAGGTTTGGTCACGACACCTACGGTCAGGATGCCGTGTTCGCGCGCTAACCGGGCAATTACAGGAGCTGCACCAGTACCGGTGCCGCCGCCCATGCCGGCCGTGATGAATACCATGTGAGCTGCACTCAGTGCTTCCATCAATTCGTCCATGGCTTCTTCCGCCGCCGCGCGGCCGATATCCGGGCGCGACCCGGCGCCGAGACCATGCGTAATACCTGGTCCAAGCTGGATTGGCCTGTCGGCCAGGGTCTGTGCCAGTGCCTGAGCATCGGTATTCGCCACCACGAAGTCGACGCCTTCGAGTTGCGATGAGATCATGTTGTTGACGGCGTTACCGCCGGCGCCGCCGACGCCGATAACGGTAATCCGCGGTTTCAGATGGTCCTGAGGTTCGGGAACGGTGAGATTGATGGTCATTGAGGCCTCCTAGCCAGGGAAGGGACAGAACGGGTGGTGCCGATCCACCCGGGTCGGTGTTGCCGCAGGATCGTTGCGGGTTAGGTTGAAAGTTGCGGGATCATGCATTGGTAATGAGATCAGAAACTCTCCTTCAGCCACTGGCCCATCCGGGCGATCCGGCTGGCCGATGCATTTTCGTTCGCGGGGGCGTCTTCGATGGTGCCAGCGTACTTCTCCACGCCGTATCGCAGAAGGCCGGCGCAGGTCGAAAAAGCGGGTCCGCTGGTTGCCTCTGCCAACCCGCTGATGCGGAGTGGCCGGCCGATACGGACCTGCTTTTCCAGAACCATGCCCGCCAGTTCGGGTACGCCGTGCAGCTGCGAGGCACCGCCGGTAAGAACTAGGCGACGTCCCGATACGCGGTCGGCGCTGCTGATTTCCATCCGTTCCCGAACCAACTCGAATGTTTCCTCGATGCGCGGTCGGATGATGCCGGTCAGTATGGAGCGCGGCACGTGATTGGGTTGGTTGTGATCGTCTTCGCCGACCAGAGGGACGTCAATTATTTCGTTGTCGTCTGATTGGGATGGAACAGCGCTGCCATAGAGTATCTTCATCCGTTCGGCATGAACCACAGGTGTCGATAGCCCGCGCGCGACATCGTTCGTCACGTGTCCGCCGCCTACCGGGATGGAGTCCGCAAAAACCACCTGCCCATCGTAGAAAACGGCGATCGTCGTCGTGCCACCACCCATATCGACCAGTGTGACACCGAGGTCTTTCTCGTCTTCAACCAAACAGGAGAGGCCGCTGGCGTAGGGCGAAACGACGACTTCCTCGATATCGAGGTGACAGCGGGCAACACAGTTCTTCAGATTGCGCACCGGACCGGGCGCGGCATTGATACGGTGGAAGCTGACGCCAAGCTGTTCGCCGAACATGCCGCGCGGATCGCGGATACCGCGATTGCCGTCGATCGAGTACCCTACCGGCAGGCAATGAATCAGGTCGCGGTCTTCCGGCTGTTCGATCTGGAAGTTGCGTTCCCGGGCGCGCTGGATATCTGTCGCTGCGATTTGGTGACCGGCAATCGATACTTCGATTTCTTGAATATGCGAATAGATCGCGCCGCCGGAAAGGTTGACGAAAATCCGATCGATGCGTTCACCGGCAAGCTCTTCTGCGGCACTTATCGCGGTGAGGATGGCATTCTGCGCAGCTTCCATATCGATCACGGACCCGTTGCGCACGCCGGCAGACGCCTGTTGTGCGACGCCGATCACGCGTATCCCGCCTTCGGCGTTCATGTGTGCGATTAAACAGCATGTTTTTGTGCTTCCGACGTCGAGTGCGGCAATAATGCCGGTCCGGAGTTTCACCATTCTCAGAAAGCCCCTCGATACCGGTCTGAATTTAGGTCAAATATCATCATGTATTCTTTCCCTTGCGATGACTGACCTTGCGATTGCGGCCGGTGCGGTCTGCGCGGGTCCGGACGATAAGCTGATCCGGTATCCGCAGGTCGATCGACAACAGGTCCTGTTTGAGTAGTTTGTGTTCCCGTTCCAGCCGCGCGAAACGACGCCAGGCCGCTCCCGGATCGTTCTCCGGCAGGCGTACATCCACGCCGTTGTCCATGCGGATATTCCATCGGCGGTCGCCGACACGGACGGCGGCATTGACACGCTGCTTCAGGTCCGGCTCACGGGCAAGGATCTTCATCAACGCGTTAGCGTGCGCCGGCGCATCCTTACCGACGACAACAAGGAGATCGCGAAACCTTTCCAGGTTCCGGGAGGTAATGATGGTGCCTTCGTCGTCAACGAGCACCAGTTTGTTTTCGCGCTGCCAGAGCGCCATGGGGCGGCGTTCGAGAATTTTCACGCGAATGGTATTCGGAAACTGCCGTTCAATGCTAGCCGCCCGAATCCAGGGCAGGGTTTCTAGCCGTTCACGAGCATATTTCAGGTCGACCGCCAGTAACGGATCACCTCGTTCGATGTTCAGTACCCGGGTGATGCGGTCCGGAGATTCGTGTCGGCGTCCCTGCAGCAAAATTTGATCTACCCGCAGGCCCGCATCACCCATACGGGTTGCCGCCGATTGCCAAGCGGAATGCGTTGCGTTGCCGACCCACCCCGACTGCCAGACCCATGCCGGGCCGCCCAGCGCGAGCGCAAAGATCGCTGCGACGCCTAGCGCGCGCAGAGACCGGCGCGTCCATCGCGGCATCGGACGTTTGCGCACTGATTTGGCGCGCTTGCCTTTCGTTGGCTTTTCCTGCTTTAGATTTATCCATCGCATAATGCGTTCTCCACCATCCAGCGAACAAGTTCGCCGAATTCGATCCCTGCATAGGCGGCCTGCTCGGGAACGAGCGACAGCGGCGTCATGCCCGGCTGAGTGTTGACTTCGAGAAGGAAAAGATCGCCCGGCTCTCCGGCATGATCGTCGTACACGAAGTCAGCGCGCGAGACGCCGCGGCACCCCAGTGCTTTGTGCGCGCGTACCGCATAATCCATTGCAGCCGCGTAGGCATCTGCGTGGATCGGCGCGGGAACCAGATGTTCCGCCCGCCCCTCGGTGTACTTGGCTTCATAGTCGTAGAAGCCCTGTA
>MDTE01082189.1_pt1 | contig 12367 bp, 13 predicted proteins | sample 811231 | NCBI WGS metagenome assembly MDTE01 (sample SAMN05326651, study PRJNA326480) | marine metagenome | isolation source: seawater | place: Indian Ocean: Red Sea | collected 2010
AACGAAGAATGCATCAAAGCCGTAAGATCTTATTCAAGATTAGCAAATAAATACAACATGTCGCTAACACATCTGGCACTTGCATTTGTTAACTCACAGCCGTTTGTAACATCAAACATAATTGGTGCCACCACTATGAAACAGCTTAAGGAAAATATTGAATCTATAGATGTCGTTCTCGATGATGAGTTACTCGATGAAATTAATCAAATTCACATGTCTCAACCAAATCCAGCGCCGTAAACTATAAGGCCTCTGGATTAAAGTGTTTTACAATTTTACTATTAAGTTCGTCTTTATCGTCTGTATATTCTAAGTTTACAGATGAGATATTTATAATTCCTGGTTTGATTAATAGTGAACTCTTACTCCAGTATTTACCTGCGTCATGATTTATGACTAAAGCACTTATCTTTAGAGATTCTATTATTTTAAATATTCCTTTTTTTAACTTAACACTAGCACCATAAGGCACCCTTGTACCTTCTGGAAAGATAATGAGCGCTCTGTTTTGTTGAACATGTTCTCCACATGATTCCATTATTTTTTTTAGTGAGCTTACACCATCTGTTCTATTAATTGAGATATTTTTTAATAAATAAAGACACCACCCGAATACTGGAATCATAAGAAGTTCTTTTTTTAATATAAAAATAGGTTTATCAACATAAGCCTGTAGAAAAATAGTTTCCCATGCAGACTGATGTTTAGATACGACTAGTTGGGAAGAGTTTATTGATGGTCCTCTCATTTCATAACTCAAATAACAAAAATGTTTAAGAAAAAAAAGATTATACTTACACCAAAGTTTACTCATACTAAGGCAAATATCATAAGAAAATAATCCCATAGTTAAAGTTAAAGGGCCAAAAAGTAATACTGATAATATAAGGTTTAACCAAAAAAGTGTTGATCTAAATGTTAAGAATATATTGCTTATCATAATCAATTATAAATTCTACAGCTTCATACAAATCATCAAACATCTGTATATCAGGTAATTCTTGGGAAATTTTCTCACCGTTCCCAGTTCTTACACCAAGAGGCTTACAACCTGAAGCAAGTGAAGCTTTGATATCACGAGGAGAATCGCCGATAGCAAAAACATTTGAAAGTTCTATTTTAAGTCTATCTGCGATATCTAAATACATTCCAGGTTTAGGCTTCCTATACAACGAGTCACTATCTGGATGATCAAAACAGTAATATGAAGAATAGATTCTTCCAGCGTGTTCTGAGCATTTTTCTAATAATTTTTTATGAATGCCAAGAAAATCATTGAAATCCATGAGATGACGACTTATAGCCGATTGATTTGATATCAATAGAACTTTATAGTCATGTTTTGTGAGAAGTCCAATTGCATCTAAACTTCTAGGTATGGGGTCCCACTCATCTGCGCATTTAATATAATTAGATGAATCATGATTGATAACACCATCTCTATCCAAAATAATATATTTATTCTGCGTCATGAGAGAAAAAGTCTGTAAAGTATTTTTGGACATCATCTATAGATATAGTTTTTTGCTCCATAGAATCGCGATCTCTTACAGTTAACGTATGATTTTCAAGTGAATCAAAATCTATTGTGATACACATTGGTGTTCCAATCTCATCATGCTTCCTGTAGCTCTTACCTATATTACCAGTGTTCTCGACAACTACTCTACCAATTTGATGCCTTTGTAGAGACGACTTAATATTGTGTGCGAGGGTCACGAGTTCTTCATTATTTCTTTTAAGTGGGATGACGGCTGCTTTAATAGGAGCAAGATGTTTTTTTAACTTCAAAACAGTCCTTTTATTTGATTCTCCCAAATCTTCAACTGTATATGCCTCATTAATTATAGCTAAGACACCTCTCTCAACACCTGCTGATGGCTCAATTACATAAGGTACAATCCAGTCCTTGTCCTCATTTTGAATCGCTAGACGAGAGTTTGAATCGTTGTTGTTTTTAATTTTAGCAGTGATATTTAAATCTTTCTGATTTTTTGTATGGGAACCTAAATCAAAATCAGTTCTGTTAGCTATACCCTCAAGCTCCTCTAAGCCATGAGGAAATTCATACATTATATCAACAGTAGATTTAGAATAATGTGCTAAGTCTTTACCTGTAACGGTATGTAATTTAATTTTACTATTTGGTATACCCTGTTTTTCCCACCATTTAGTTCTTATCTCAATCCATTTCTTATGCCACATCTCATCCTCTCCAGGAGTGACAAAAAATTCTAACTCCATCTGTTCAAATTCACGGACTCTAAATATAAAGTTTCTAGGAGTTATCTCATTTCTGAAGGACTTCCCTATTTGTGCAATTCCAAATGGCAATGATCTTGAAGTTGAATCTAAAACATTCTTAAAATTAATATAAATTTGTTGAGCAGTCTCTGGCCTTAAATATGCTCGTGATGAATCATTAACTAATGGGCCTACATTTGTTTCAAACATTAAGTTAAAATCGCGTGGTTCAGTTAATTCTTCACCCCTGCATTGATCAGGTACTTGGTCTTCTCTAAATCTGAGCCCACAACTCTTACAGTCTACTAAAGGATCAGTAAAGGTATCTTCATGACCAGAATATTTCAGCACATCTGGATGAGTAAGGATGGATGTATCTAGCCCCTCAACATCATCTCTGTTATAAACAATAGATTTCCACCATGAAGACTTGAGATTATTCTTGAGTTCGACCCCAAGCGGCCCATAATCGTACAGGCCTTGTAATCCACCATAAATTTCACAAGATTGGAAAATAAAACCTCTTCGCTTGCAAAGAGCTACCAATTCTTCCATTGAGTGTTCTGTCAAATTAACTCCTAATAGTTTATAAAAGTATACTTCTATATCCTTGTAGTATTGAAGATATTTCAGATTGTCTATGAATATCTTGTTTAATATTGCTTATATTTTGTGCATTTGCACAGTATTAAGACATTTTTAGTTCTATTTTAGTGCATTTTATGTTTTAATATGACACTTAGCTCTCTCTATTAAGCATGGATTGTGGCACGATTAATGCAGCTATTCCAGTGCATAATATTAACACTAGTGAGGAATAAAAATGAGTGCAGAAGATATAAAAAAATTGGTTGATGAGAAAGAGGCAAAATTCATTGACTATAGATTCACAAATACACAGGGTAAAGAACAGCATGTAACTGTTACAGCGTCTGAGGATGGTATAAAAACCGACTGCGATGAAGGTAAAATGTTTGATGGATCATCAATAGCTGGTTGGAAAGATATCAATGAATCAGACATGATACTAATGCCTGACACCTCAACAGCATTTGCTGACCCTTTTTATGATGAGCCAACAATCAATGTTACATGTGATGTGATAGAACCATCTGATGGTTCGATATATGAAAAAGATCCCAGGGGAATAGCTAAAAAAGCTGAAAAATATCTAGTAGATTCAGGTGTTGCTGATACAGCATATTTTGGCCCTGAGAATGAATTCTTCGTTTTTGATGATGTTAAATTTGAAGACACAATAGGTAGTTGCTTTTTTAAAGTTGATTCTACTGAGGCTATTTGGAATAGTGGTAAAACCTATGAAGATGGTAATATGGGACACCGACCAGGAGTAAAAGGAGGTTATTTTCCTGTACCTCCTGTAGATGCTCTTCAAGACTGCAGATCTGCTATGATAACAACATTGCATGAGGTTGGGGTTCAATGCGAAGTTCACCATCATGAAGTTGCGACTGCAGGCCAATGTGAGATTGGTACGTTATTTAATACACTTGTTAAAAAAGCTGACGAAGTGCAGAAGTACAAGTATGTTGTTCAAAATGTAGCACATGCTTTTGGTAAGACTGCTACTTTCATGCCTAAGCCTGTGGTAGGTGATAATGGAACAGGGATGCATGTGCACCAATCATTGTCAAAAGATGGCAAAAATATTTTTGCTGGTGACAAATACGGTAACTTATCTCAAGAAGCACTGTGGTATATCGGTGGAATTATCAAACATGCTAGAGCATTAAATGCTTTTACAAATGCATCAACCAATAGCTATAAAAGATTGATACCTGGTTTTGAAGCTCCAGTGATATTAACTTACTCAGCTAGAAATAGATCAGCATCAATAAGGATTCCATATGTTATGAGTGATAAAGCTAGAAGGATTGAAGTTAGGTTCCCTGACTCAACTGCTAATCCATATCTTGCATTCTCTGCTATGATGATGGCTGGCCTAGATGGCATAAAAAATCAAATAGATCCTGGTCCATCAATGGATAAAGATTTATTTGCAATTAGTAGGGAAGAAGAAGCGCTCCTTCCAACAGTTGCACCTGGTCTTGATGTGGCACTTGATGCACTAGATAAAGATAGGGGATTCTTGAATGCTGGTGATGTATTCACAAATAATATGATTGATTCGTACATTGATTTGAAGATGGATGAGGTTCAAAGATTAAGACAATCTACTCACCCATGTGAATTTGAGATGTACTATAGTCTATAGAAAATAAATGCTGCCCTTACTAGGGCAGCATGCCAAAAAAATGGAATTACAGGATAAAATATCGTTAGATTCAAAACTACTTCTAGATATACTCGAGAATATATCAACAGCAGTAGTTGTTCTTAATGAGGATGATAGTTATTTTTTTATAAACACAGCCGGGTTAGACTTACTCGGAATCAGTGGTAATTTTCCTGAATTGTCCTCTCTAAAATCAATAATTGGACATAATCACTTGTTGCAACACATTAATTCTATACGCCAACAGAGACATTCTAAAATGATAAGGGACTTTAAGTTTAAAAACTTTGAGGGTCATGAAAAAATTGTAGATTGTAACTTATCGCTAGCTAGATTTGATAATAATGAAGTGACACTAATTGAATTTACTGAGACCGGAAGACTTTATAGTATATCTCTTGAGCAGAATCTTATTGAACAAGAGAGAGCGACTAGAGAAATGATAAAAGGTCTTTCTCATGAAATTAAGAATCCGTTGGGTGGAATACTTGGTGCAGCACAAATATTAGAAAAATCCTTAGACCAATCATATCTGAAGTTTACAAATATTATTAAAAAAGAGACTGGAAGACTGGTGAATCTACTAAATGATATGGCACTACCCGCAACCTCTGTTAATAGATCCGAGGTTAATATTCATGAAGTCACTGAGCATGTGATTGATTTGTTTAAATTTGATCTCAAAAATAAAGATATCATCTTTCAGAAAGATTATGATCCAAGTATTCCAGAAATTAGCACAAATAAAGAGCAACTCATACAAGCTCTAATTAATCTTGTACGAAATTCAATTCAAGCTTTAGAGCATAAAGGTAATGTGTCGATTAGAACTAGAACTGAATCAAGCTATACAATTGGAAACTCCAAGTACTCTCTTGTCGCCAAAATTGATGTAATAGACAATGGACCTGGAATACCAGAAGATAAATTGAAAGAAATATTCTACCCAATGGTGAGCACCAAAACTGAAGGCATGGGGTTGGGACTAACTATAGCACAATCTATTATTATGCAAAATCTGGGTCTTATAGAATGCTCAAGCAAACAAAGGGAGACAGTATTCACTATCGTCCTACCAATTAAGAGTTCTGCAAATGAATGAAGTATGGATTATTGACGACGAAGAGAGCATAAGAACGATTTGTACTAGTGCTTTAGAGGATTTGTTTAAAGTAGAATCCTTTGCAAATGCATCTGAAGCTCTCTTGCAACTAAATTCTAGTCAACCCGATCTAATTATTACTGATATTAAAATGCCAGGAATGTCAGGCCTGGAGTTTCTAGATAAAGTCTCGGAAAAGTTTCCTGAAATACCAACAATTATCATAACTGCTCATGCAAATATTGATAACGCTTTATCTGCATATAAAGGTGGGGCATTTGAATATTTAACAAAACCGTTCGACATCAATGAAATAAGAAAATTAGCCATCAAAGCAACTAAAACCAAGAAAAATAACATCGGTGATATGGATAAAACATCTGACGATAGAATAGTAGGTAAAGCTGAATCCATGCAGGATGTATTCAAAGCCATAGGTAAAATATCTAAGACTGATATAACAGTGCTTATCAGAGGTGAATCGGGAACTGGAAAAGAACTAATAGCACAATCTGTTCATAGTAATAGCCCAAGATCTGAAAAACCATTCATAGCAATTAATGTTGCTGCCATACCACATGAACTTTTAGAGAGTGAGCTTTTTGGCCATGAAAAAGGTTCATTTACAGGTGCTCAATCACAAAGGATTGGTAGATTCGAACAAGCACTAGGTGGAACATTATTTTTAGATGAGATTGGAGATATGCATCCTGAGTTACAAACTAGACTTTTGAGAGTTTTATCTAGCCACGAGTTTTATAGGGTTGGTGGACAGAAACCAATTAAATCAGACGTTAGAATTATTGCTGCTACAAATCAAAACATTGAAGCATTGATTAAAACCGGTAAATTCCGAGAAGACTTATATCATCGATTAAACGTTTTTAGGATAGAACTGCCAGCTTTAAGGGACAGAAAGGATGATATTGATGATCTTGTGAAGCATTTCTTAACTAAAAGTGCTGATGAGCTAAAGAGCGACTCAAAAGAAATCGATGATAATGCAATGGAGATTCTTAATAAATATGACTGGCCAGGTAATATAAGACAACTTGAAAATATTTGTAGATATATGACTGTTATGGCACCATCTTCCACGATAACAATTGATGATGTGCCTGATGAGGTCAGAGAGGAATCTTCAGATAATGGTCTCGCACATGAAGGTCGGGGCTTTGATATCAAATCATCATGGGAAGAAAACTTAACTGACCATATAAAGACAGTACTTTCTGATGGAAATGACTTAAGCGGTTTTTCAAAAGAACTTGAAAGACTTCTCTTAAAAGAGGCGTTGGCGGCAAGCAAAGGCAAGAGAATTGAAGCAGCGAAAATACTAGGGTTAGGCAGAAACACAATCACAAGAAAAATAAAAGATTTAGGTTTATAGAACTGTACTAATAATTCTTTCCCTATCTTCATTTCGAGAATTTATTATTCGATATAGTATATTTGTTAATTCACTTTTTACGCCTACTTTCTCTACCAAAGTTATGCAACAATCATATCCTTCAACAGTACCTATAGTATTTTTAGCATCATCAATATTTATTTTTTGATCTGCTATAAGCTTACCAAATTGATAGTTTCGCGATTGATTTTGTTTGCATGTCAAAATCATGTCTCCTATATAACCGGGAGAAGAGATAATCAGATCTTTATCATCATTAAAACTCTTAACTATAATTTCATATTCATTTGTAGGAAGATGCTCGATATATTCTTTAGCTAGTTGCCATGTCTCTTCACAAGCCTTTTTGATAATTTTGTTAGTGTGAGCACCCTTATCGAAGTATTCATCAACCATACCACATATAATTGCGGCAATATTTTTTATTATCCCCGCTATTTCAATATGATAAATATAATTTGTTGGAGTCATATGAAAATATGAACTTCTGGTTGCATTTACCATGGTTTTAGACAAACCATTGTCTAAGCATGCGAAGGATACAGAAATTCTTTTTGCATCACATAAATCTTTTGCAAAAGATGGCCCAGAGATAAGTCCATATTTTTTTATATTTACGAATCTATCAAATATGACATCACTGAAAAATTTACCACTTTGATGATCAATACCTTTTGTCAGTGACACTAACACGTTCAACCTACTGAAGTAGCTCTCATAATCATCTAGCAGGTCTCTGAAACCTCTACTATTAACGGCAATAATATTTATTTCGTTGTTTATTTTTTGATCACTAAGGGTATCTAGTGACTTAATGTGATTACGTGTTACATGCTTTAGTCCGAGCTGCTGAATCCTCTCTGCTTCTAAGCTTATATCTCTCCTGAATATTTCGACGTTATGGCCTAAGTTCAAAAGATAATCTGAGAAGGCTAACCCCCATACGCCAGCACCAAGCACCCTGAAATTAGTTTTCATTACTTATCTTTTCTTTTATCTAATTCGTTCTGATAAATGGTATGAAAATCTATTGGTGATAAAAATAAAGGAGGAAAACCACCTTTCTGAATAATACTTGATATATTCTCTCTGGCATATGGGTAAACTATTTCTGCGCAATGAACATTGAGGAACCTTTTCTTAAGTGCCTCGTCATCGACACTTATAGTGAAGACACCACACTGTTTTAATTCTACTAAGTATAAAGTTTTATCTTCAACCTCAGCTTTAACATTGAACATTAAAGTTAGTTCATGAGTGTCGTCATTTAGTTTAGTAATACTTGACTCAAAGTTAAATCCAACTTTGGGCGATGAATTCATGTTTGTAAACACATCAGGAGTCATAGGCGACTCAAATGATGAATCTTTTAAATATATCCTTTGAATATTAAATTGGACTTTACTATCGGTCATCCGCCCTCCACGAGTGGAAGATTATTCTCGATCCATGATTGAATACCACCTTCCAAATATAGAACCTTGATACTGTTATTTTTTAGAATCTTTTCTGCACTACCAACACTTGTGACCTCGTCCTTATCATAGACAACGACTTCCTCATAATCTAACTTCTTGGTAGATGATGAGTCATGACATATAGCATTAGATATATGTCCTTTTTTGTAATCTGCTTTTTCTCTAGTGTCCAAAACAACGATATTTGAGTCATTAATTTTTGTTACAAGATCACTACAGTTAATAGCTTTATATTTTTTTGTAAAGTTCTTAATCTCGAATGAGATGATTAAGTATATGAATATAAATAATGCTACTGATAGGACTGGGTGGTTAAGAATAAATTCTAGTGAGTGATCCATTGTATGGATCAGCTATGCTTTGAACAAAAAACTTCTCTCATCATATCAATGAGTTTTAATGTTTTGAAATCGCTTACTTTGTAGAAGACTTTGTTTGCATCTTTTCTAGCGGACAGAATACCTTTGTCTCTTAGGATAGCAAGATGTTGTGATATGTTACTCTGAGACGTCCCGACGTTATCGACGATGTCCTGTACACTAAATTCCTCTTCGCCAAGCTTGCAGAGTATCATCAACCTTAATGGATGAGACATTGCTTTAAGAGATCTTGATGCAGTCTCTACGTCTCTTTGCTGATCAGCAGAAGAATAGTCTATAGCTTCTTCCGTCTGTACCTGTTCATTCGTCATTGTATTATTATATACCTATATTAGTCTAAACTAATAATAAATCTTACAATAAAGTGTTATTATTATTTGTGATGATAGTCTCAAAAACCCTTAAAAATGTAGCTTTTTCTGTTATTTTAGTTTTTTTCAGTTTGACATCATTTGGATCTGACGATGAAGTACCAACAGAAAAAATCCAGCAGTTTGTCGATGTTTATAAAAAAATTAAAGATCAGTATGTCGACGAGGTCGATGACACGACCCTTTTCAATTATGCGATTGAGGGCATGGTTTCTAATCTAGATCCATATTCAGATTACCTTACTAAAGATGATTTCTCAGAGTTGAAAATTGGAACTACTGGTAGATTTGGCGGTATAGGTATTGAAATAACAATGGAAGATGGCTTTGTTAAAATTATAGCGCCAATAGATGATACACCGGCTCAAAGAGCGGGGCTCAAAGCTGGTGATCTAGTAATTGAAGTACAAGATGTTTCCCTTAAGGATAAATCTATAAACGACGCTGTAAAGTTAATGAGAGGTGAACCGGGTACAAAGGTAAAAGTAAAGATTCTTAGAGAAAAAGAAAACGAACCATTAGATTTTGAACTTACAAGACAGATTATTGTATCTAAAGGAATAAAGACTCAAATTTTCAATGGTGAGATTGGTTACATAAGATTATCAAGTTTCCAATCAAACTCTACAAGGAACGTTAGAGATGCGATATATAAGCTTAGAAAAGATACAGGCAAAATGATGTCTGCGCTTATTCTTGATTTGAGAAATAATCCAGGTGGTGTTTTAGGGTCCGCTGTTGGCATATCAGACTTATTTTTAGAGTCAGGCAAGATTGTCTATACTAAAGGAAGAACCAATAGTTCAGATCTAGAATATTTTGCAAACAGTGAAGATATACTCGAAGGGCTTCCTCTATATGTTCTTATTAACGGTGGTTCGGCGTCTGCATCAGAAATCGTAGCAGGTGCTCTACAAGATCATCAAAGAGCTATAATTTATGGGGAAAAATCATTCGGTAAGGCATCTGTTCAGTCTATTCAGGAAATGATTGATGGATCTGCGCTGAAACTCACAACTGCGAAATACTATACACCAAACGATAGACACATTCATGGAAACGGTATCACGCCTGACGTTCAACTTGAATATGATGAACTCGAAGAGCCTTACTCAACTCTACCGAAACCATACAATACAGATAATCAAATCGTTGCAATTATAAAAAATCATAAAACAGATATCTCTAAACTAAAATAACAACTATGTGGTTAAGAGTTTTATCACTAACAATAATCATTGTGTCGACAGCATCCTGCTCTAGAGAGATTGCAAATCCATGTTCATCTATGGAACCAGTTAGCGAAATACAATTGATATCCAACTCTATTTTGTGCTTTGAATCAATTGACAGTTACGATTTAAATTATAAAGGTAAGAAAACTATCAATATCAATGGCGAGCTTTTCTTACCAAAGGTGAAGACGGAAAAATATAATGCAGTAATTCTGACGCATGGTTCTGGAGGTAAAAGAAGATATCATAAAAAATACGTAGAATTACTCACGAGTATGGGTCTAGTTGTATTTCAAATTGATCACTATGCGGCAAGAAAAATAAAGTATGACAAGACCTTTTCAAAAGTCTCTGGTATAACTTTTATGAATGATGCATATGCAGCATTAAAAATTCTTAAATCTAGTCCACAAATTAATAATGTCGGTTACCTTGGGTGGTCACAGGGAGGAGTAGGGCCTATCTTATCTCATTTTGAATTCGTGAATGACCTTCTTCCTATCAATGAGAGATTTGACTCTGCGATTGCAATTTATCCTTACTGCGGATTTACATTCCCTAGTGAATCTAAGAGTGAAACACCACTTCTTATGATTACAGGTGCTGATGATGACCTTACTCCAGAAGCAGCTTGTAGAAATCTGTACTCTAAATTTTTTAGAAACGACAATAAAATTAAACTAGTTTCAATAGAAAACGCGCGACATGGTTTTGATAATCCTTTCTTATATTTTGGCTTTACGTTCGATAAATTACCGAATTTAATGGTCATCAACGAAGAATGTACTCTTACTATTACACAGAGCGGAGAGATAAGTAACATGAAAGGCGTTATCATTAATACTCCAAAAATTAGCGAGTACTTCTTAGATGTTTGTTCGACAAAAGGAGTAACCGTGAAATATAACTCTATAGCAACTTCTATAACACTCAATGAAGTGAGAGATTTTTTCACTAAAACTCTAATACAAGAATGATTTTGAGTAACTTTAGTCATATAATGCTTAGATGAGATATTATATGTCAGTCATTCTGGTCTTGTTCACACTTAATACAGTTGCTGCTGATTTAGTCAGGCCTGGGCCACATAATAAAATAGGCCATACAAAGCAAGACAATAAAGAAGATACATTCTTCTATAAATTATTCAATGACGAGCTTGATCTAACAGGATCTGATAGCTCAAAGGCAAGGTCATTTGAAGGTAACACCCAAATACTCTCGCAGATAGAGAAGCTTGCCGATCTTAAAGAACGAGGAATAATAACTGAAGCAGAGTTTGCGGATAAGAAAACTATCCTGCTCGATAAGATTCAATAAATGATTGTCTTCATAATTTGGGTGTTTTTGATAATTCTGTGGAATTATGGATACCCAGAAGCAGAACCTTTATATGACGTTTTAGCTTCGGTTGTGTTGTTCTTTTTTTCAAAATTTTTGAATACTTTATCTATTTAATAGGCTGAATACACTTAAAATCATTATTTTTTGGTGAGTTCACGTACTGCGAAACCCTGTGCGTTATAATACTGCTGGATACAATATCCTTAAGTATATAATCACCTTTCAACCAATTATCTACCTGGGAATCATCAAGTAATAGTGGCTGACGATTATGAATTAGAGACATTGGCTCGACTGATTTTTTCGTCACACAGACACATCCACCTTCCTGATATAAACCAGCTACATAAATAATCTCGCTATTGAGATGATGATAATATGGATCTTTAACGCTCTCTCTTTTACTCCAGTCAAAATATCTTTTCCATTCATACCAGCCATCCATAATAAAAACGCACCTGTTCATATTTTTAAAAGACGGTTTCTCATGAATAGTCTCATATCTGGCATTTATTAGATTCATAGGCTTTTTTGCCCATGAT
>MDTE01004011.1_pt1 | contig 12366 bp, 8 predicted proteins | sample 811231 | NCBI WGS metagenome assembly MDTE01 (sample SAMN05326651, study PRJNA326480) | marine metagenome | isolation source: seawater | place: Indian Ocean: Red Sea | collected 2010
CGCATCGATGCGCCTCGCGTATTGACCATCTGGGGCAACAGCGTGACTCATGCCTACAGAATAACTCGACCCCTTGCCTAGTTCGCGCTCGAGTGGCTTTAGGAATGTTTGGAATATGTCGACTAAAAATCCGTCGCAATTTGCAAATACGTCTCGGACTTCCTGATTAACGATGGTGTCAAAAACGATGGGTGTAGTTCCGCATTCGATACCAGCTGCATTGATCTCTGCGACAGCTTTTTTTGCTTTCTCGACGCTGTCGATGTAGGGCAAGGTTGTCTTCTCGAACGGTATCGTGTCGAATTGGCTGAGTAGGGCTTGACCCAATCCCTCTGCGGTCAGACCAGTGCCATCGGAAATAAAGAATACCGGACGAATTTCTGAGGTCATATTTAGATCCAATTCATTTATAATATCGTGCTCGACCGGTGACCGCCTAAGATTTTTCGATGCAGTTCAAGTACGCGAATTTGATTAGTCTGCGTCAGCGGTATCGCAGACACAAGTTGCAAGGGGATAACTATTGGACGATTACATCCTTTGGTTTAATCAGCTCGGCATGGATGATGTTGAGCGAGTGGGCGGAAAAAACGCATCACTTGGCGAAATGATTTCGAATTTGGACGGGGCTGGGGTGAGCGTGCCAAACGGGTTTGCCACAACAGCGCATGCGTATCGGGAATTTCTGGCCCACGATAAGCTGGCAGATCGCATCAATAAAGCGCTGGTCGCATTGGACGTAGGCGACGTAAACGCGCTTGCCAAAACTGGTGCCGAAATTCGTTCATGGATCGTTAACACACCTTTCCAGCCAGAACTCGATCAGGCGATTGAACTGGCGTTTGCCACGATGACAGCCTCTCATACTGACATGAAAGTTGCGGTTCGATCATCGGCAACAGCCGAGGATCTCCCGGACGCATCATTTGCCGGACAGCAGGAAACATTCCTAAATATTTCGGGAATTGAGAATATTAAGCATGCGATAAAGGAAGTTTTTGCGTCTTTATTTAACGATCGTGCGATTTCCTACCGTGTGCATCAGGGCTTTGCGCACGAATTAGTCGCTTTATCTGCAGGTGTCCAGCGCATGGTTCGTTCTGAAATCGGCGCTGCTGGTGTCATGTTTACCATGGATACTGAGAGCGGTTTCCGCGATGTCGTATTTATAACCGCGGCATATGGTTTGGGTGAAACAGTTGTTCAGGGTGCCGTGAACCCTGACGAATTTTATGTTCACAAGCCAACGCTAGAAGCTGGACGCCCGGCAGTGCTTCGTCGGACACGCGGCTCGAAATTGATCAAAATGGTTTATGCAGATTCGTCGAAGCCAGGTCGCTCGGTCCAAACGGTGGACGTTGAAACGGCCCATTGTCGACAGTTCTGTGTCACCAATGCTGAAGTCGAGGCATTAGCCCGGCAGGCGTTAATTATAGAAAAACACTACGGTCGTCCAATGGATATCGAGTGGGCCCGCGATGGTGACGATGGCCAGCTGTATATCGTGCAGGCCCGTCCTGAAACGGTGCAAAGCCAGCAAGACGGTCGTCAGATGGAGCGATTTGTTCTTAAGGGCAAGGGAAGCGTCCTCGTAGAGGGTCGAGCCATTGGCCAAAAGATCGGTCAAGGGCCCGTCCGTTTGGTGAAGGACCTTTCGAGAATGGATGAAGTCCGACCTGGTGATGTTTTGGTCACTGATATGACAGATCCAGACTGGGAGCCGGTAATGAAGCGCGCCTCTGCCATCGTTACGAATAGAGGCGGTCGCACTTGCCACGCAGCAATCATCGCCCGCGAATTGGGTATCCCTGCTGTCGTTGGTTGTGGTGATGCGACTGAACAATTATCCACAGGGACTGAGGTGACAGTTAGTTGTTCAGAGGGTGATACCGGTAGAATTTATGCCGGTTTGCTGGAGTTTGACCATCGAGTGACGAGCGTGGATGCGATGCCTGAACTCCCGTTCAAGATCATGATGAACGTGGGTAACCCAGACCGAGCGTTTGATTTCCAGCGTTTGCCGCACGCGGGTATTGGTCTGGCGAGGTTAGAATTTATAATCAACCGAATGATTGGGGTTCATCCTCGCGCGTTGATAGATTTCGACTCATTACCCGCCGATTTGAAAGAAGAGATCGCTGAACGGACGGGCGGGTATGCCAATCCCAAAGACTTCTATGTTGAGAAATTGGTTGAGGGTATTGCAACTCTTGCGGCAGCTTTTGCTCCCGAACGCGTGATCGTTCGTTTGTCGGATTTCAAATCCAACGAATATCTAAACCTTATCGGTGGACCGCTGTACGAGCCAGAAGAAGAGAACCCAATGCTCGGATTTCGTGGTGCCTCTCGCTACGTCTCTGAGTCATTTCGACCATGTTTTGAGTTTGAATGTCGTGCGCTGAAGAAAGTACGTGATGAAATGGGGCTGAAGAACGTCGCAATTATGGTGCCGTTTGTTAGGACCCTCGAGGAAGCGGCGGCAGTGATCGAATTATTGGACGTCAACGGTCTCAAGCGCGGAGAGAACGGGTTGGAGATTATTATGATGTGCGAGTTACCGTCCAATGCTGTATTGGCAGATGAATTTCTTGAGTATTTCGATGGATTCTCAATTGGTTCAAACGATTTGACTCAGTTAACGCTTGGCCTTGACCGTGACTCTGGAATTATTGCGGACGCTTTTGATGAGCGAAACCCGGCGGTAAAGTTCCTTCTTGCCCGCGCGATAGCGGCCTGTAACAAGGCAGGTAAGTACATCGGAATTTGCGGCCAAGGCCCATCGGATCACCCGGATCTCGCGTTTTGGTTAATGGAGCAGGGCATAGACTCGATCTCCCTTAATCCCGATACAGTTTTGGAGACCTGGTTCTTTTTAGCCGATGCGCAGGCTGGTAAGTAACAGCCCTTGGCCACAAACTGCGGCCGGATGGCACGCTAGCGGTGGCCCGGCCGCTCCTCCGTGGGTCAATTCATAGTGGGCATCGAGAAATGCGCGCCTGCTCGAAGATTAGTTGGCCAGCGCGCGGTGATAGTTTTCATCCGAGTATAAAACCTCACTCCATCCGGTCCGTGCATGTGCAGTGGGCCGAAAAGACTCCGCTTCCAGCCACCAAAACTATGAAAAGCCATGGGAACCGGTATCGGCACATTGACGCCAACCATGCCGACCTGAACCGTTTCAGTATATTGACGTGCGGTATTTCCGTCGCGCGTAAAAATCGCGGTGCCGTTACCATACTCATGGGCATTAACAAGTCCTACGGCCTCTTCGTAGCTATCAACGCGAACAATGGATAAAACCGGACCGAAGATCTCTTCATTGTAGATGCGCATCCCCGGCTTTACGTGGTCAAACAGTGTCGGACCTACGAAAAAGCCTTTTTCGTTCCCGACTACGACAAAATCACGCCCATCAACGACAAGACTTGCGCCTTCAGAAATACCCTGGTCGATGTATCCTAAAACTCTATTTGCATGTTCCCGAGTCACAAGTGGACCCATATTGGGTTCATCAGCACCGTCGCCTGCGCCAATTTTCATCGCACTAATCTCTGTGGTGAGATCGCTCACAAGTTTGTCGGCCACTGCTTGGCCCACACAGACCGCAACTGAGATAGCCATACAGCGCTCGCCAGCAGAACCATAGGCGGCGCCCATCAGCGAGCTAACGACCTGATCGGGGTCCGCATCTGGCATGATCACCATGTGGTTCTTCGCCCCTCCCAATGCTTGTACCCTCTTACCATGGGCGCTTGCCGTTGAATAAATATATTCGGCGATGGGTGTCGAACCGACAAAACTTACCGCCTGTATGCGGTCATCTGTGAGCAATACGTCCACCGATTCTTTGTCGCCATTCACAACGTTGAAGACACCATCCGGGAGTCCCGCTTCTTTCAAAAGCTCCGCCAAACGAATCGGCGTTGATGGGTCCTTCTCAGACGGTTTCATCACGAAGGTATTTCCGCAGGCGATAGCGACAGGGAACATCCACATTGGCACCATGGCTGGGAAATTGAATGGGCTGATCCCGGCGCATACTCCCAATGGCATCATTTGACTGTAGCTGTCGACATCTCGGCCGACGTTGAGGCTGTGCTCGCCCTTAAGCAAATGTGGAATCCCACAAGCGAACTCGACTACCTCAAGTCCACGTATCAGCTCGCCTTTCGCGTCAGAAAACACCTTGCCATGCTCTGATGTGATCAGTTCTGCTAATTCATCGGAGTGTTTTTCTACCAACTCTTTAAACTTAAACATCACACGTGCGCGACTAAGTGGCGTAACTTTACTCCAAGATGAGTATGCTGCCGATGCGTTAGCGATTGCTGCACGAGTTTCATTTGCGGATGATAGTGCGACCTCGAGTCGTTTATCGCCGGTCGCTGGGTTGAATACGACGGCTTTGCGGCTGGAATTAGAAGCAACTCGTTCGCCATCGATAAAGTTACCTAATGTCATCATACTCTTCCCCTTATTTCGGTTTTATATATTAAAAAAGCTCAAAAATGATATTTCAATAGCAAAAAATTATTTTTTGATACATCAATTATGTTGTATTTTATAAATATGAAGCACCGGCAAATAAATTGGGAAGATGCGAGGTATCTGCTGTCTATTGCAAGGCTTGGGCAACTTGGTAAGGCAGCCGAGTCGCTGGGTGTGTCAGTCATGACGCTGTCACGTCACCTCAATCAACTGCAAACCCGGCTCGGTTCAACACTGATAACGCGACACAGTAAGGGGATGCAGCTGACGAATGAGGGGAGCCGATTAGTAGAATATTTGGAGCGGGCCGAGGCTGAAATAGAGGCAGCCAGTTCGATTTTCGATCAGACAGGTCGGTCAGTCTCTGGCACCGTTAGGATTGCAGCACCTGAGGGCTTCGCATTAAAAGTCTTGACTCCCCGGCTCAACGCAATCACTTCAATGCATCCAGACTTGAATCTTGAAATTGTTTCTCAGACACCAGGCTTCTCTTTATCTCGCCGTGAGGCTGATGTGGCTGTGATGGTGGGGAAGCCTACTGAACCCCAGCTTTATTTCGAAAGTTTAGGAATCTACCGACTCGGACTCTACGCCAGTCGTGATTATGCGGAACGACACGGCCTGCCAGGGCGCATTGACCAGCTTCCTAGGCATCGATTGATTGGCTATGTCGAGGATCTGCTATTCAGTGAGCGGCTCAACGTCGCACGAAACGTATGGAGCAGTTGGCAATCTAATATTGCGATTTCTTCGCCGGTAGGTCAGGTCGCAGCAGTAAAAGTAGGTCTTGGCATTGGGGTGTTGCATGATTTCTTATTGGATAATAAAGATGATTTGTTACCCGTATTCCCCGACCTAGATTTAAGCCGGGAATTTTTTCTAGTATGGCATCCGAACATAGATCGAATTCCGAGAATTCATACGGTACTTGATTTTATGCGTAGCCTCAGGAACGCGGTGCACTAGTTCTTTAACTATCGGTCGCTGAAACAAGAAGGTAAACTCTGGATTCATCGGCCATAGAACAATATTCATGCCTGAGACTTTAGCTCAATCAATCGATCACGCCTTGGAGACCTTGTTTGAAGCACTCGACTATGACGAGGGTAATCAACAGGCACGCTGGTCGGAAGAGGTCGAGCGAAGGCTTAAAGAAAATGGTCTGACCTACCAGGCGCATACATCGGAGCATCACCAGAACCGTCAAGGACAGCTTGACGTCGTTCCTTATTTGATGGACGAGTCCACGTTTGAGCACCTCGCGCGAGGCCTGTCTCAGCGTATGCGATTCTTCGAAGCACTTCTCAATGATCTCTATGGTGAGCGGAATTTGCTTGCCGATGGATCCATACCCCCCGATCTATTGTTTTCGAACCCTGAGTATCTGATCGCAGCCCATGGCTTGAGTCCGCAAACCCCTTGGGTGAGTTTTCTGGCGCATGATTTGTTACGTGACTCCAACGGACAGTGGTTTGTTTTGGGCCAAAGCACTCGCGCGCCGGCTGGGCTCGGCTACGTGCTCGAGCGTCGGTTAATAATGTCGCGCGTCATGGGTTATCTTTTACGTCGCATGTCGGTTAAGCGGCTATCAGGATTTTTTAGAACGTTGAGGCAATTCTTACGGGCTGACAGCCACGATCGTGATCTCTCGATTCTGCTAACCCCCGGCCAGTCGGTTGAGAGCTACTTTGAGCACGCATTTTTAGCCAACCATCTAGATTTTATACTGGCGGAAGGGGACGACCTGACGGTTCGAAATAATCGTTTGATGCTTAAAACCTTAAGTGGGCTGCGTCCTGTTTCTGGGGTATTGCGGCGTGTTGCCGATCAGGACGTTGATCCCCTGGAATTGAATGGTCTGAGTCGACAGGGGACACCGGGTTTGATGAATACCGTTCGCCGGGGAGGCATTCGCATGGGCAATGTACCAGGCGCTTCTGTTATCGACTCACCATTATGGATGGGACGCCTCGAAGGTCTGTGCCAAAAACTTTTGGGTGAGGAGCTGTTGCTGAAAACCCTACCAGCATTGTGGCTCGGTGACCCAGATGAGCGAGAGGAATTTGATGCGCTCTGGCCCGATGTATTAGTGCGGTACGCATCTGCATTCCCAGCGAGTGAGTCATTTGTGGTTCGCGACTTACCCGACTCAGAGCGCGATGCGCTTAAGGCTCGCATACAAACAGATACATCGAGCTGGGTCGCATGGAAAGCCATTGACCTTGAGGTTGTCCCGGTAGCTGAAGAAAACACACGCACGGAGTCTCACGCGGTACTACGCATGTATACCGCACAATCACAGGACCTGAAAGTAGACGTGATGCCGGGAGGTCTAGCTGCTTGTAACCATGACGCTTCTTGGGCGCAGCTCCGTCCAAATACCCCGGAGCGCTACAAAGATCTCTGGGTGATGGGCACGGAGCCTGATAATCAATTATCGATGTTTGCCGAGATGGATGCACCTGCGTTAGGTCCTATAGATCAGTCCATGACGCCGAGTCGAGTCGCTGATGCGATGTTCTGGTTGGGACGTTATGTGGAGAGAGCCGATGGTCTGACTCGCTTGGTGCGCGAAGTGCTGGCGGGTGCTATCGATGTACGGACAGAACGTCAGCAGGCCGCGCTATGGCTGCTGGGCGCCAAATTTCAGACTGACGGTATCGACTTTGATAACGCCGCGGGCGAGATTCATCAATTGATGTTTTCAAGTACCGCACCTGGCGGGTTAACTGAACTGATCAATGCGATCATGCGCAATGCTCGAGCTACACCGGATTATTTGAGCGATGATGCGTGGCGCGCGTTGGTCAATCTTGAACAAATGATCGATCGTATCGGTTGGATGAAGCATGCCGATGCAGGTCGCTTGCTGGACCAGGTCGATTCCATTTTGATGCAGTTAGCAACCTTCTCAGGGCTGAACAACGATACCATGAGTCGCACTTTTGCTAATCGATTCATGGATATTGGGCGCCACATAGAACGCGCCAGTAAGACCTTGATGCTCTTGAATCATGCGTTCAAGACGTTAAAGCCGCAGGATATCAATCAATGGGAGTTGGTCCTCGAGGTAACAGATACCGTGATGACTTACCGGCGACGTTACAGGACTCGGCTCCATCCTACGGCGATTTTGGATTTACTATTGCTCGACGTCGAGACGCCACGAGCCATCGGGTTCTTAGTGGCTCGCCTTGAAAATCTTGTCCATGGGTTGCCTGTACAGCAATTGGTCGGGCGTAAGACGCAACTACAGCAGTTAGCGTTTCGGATTCACGCTCACCTGCAAATGGCACAGACCGAAGATTTAATGACCAGTCAGGGGTCACCAAAGAAGCCGCTATTTGACTCACTGGATCAAATGATAGACACCTTATCGAGTTTGAGTGAAGCCATCACGCTCGCCTATTTCAGTCACGCCGATGTACCGCAACAGTTAGTCAAGGTGAGTTGATGCGCTATCGGGTCAGACACCGCAACCGTTATAAATACGGCCAGCCAGTCAGTCTCTGCCACAGTCATGCAACCTTGTTGCCGCGTGATACGCTCAACCAGCAAGTTCTGGGTGCGCGTATGACCATATTCCCTATGATTGAAGACGTGCATGAACGTCAGGATTTATTCGGGAACCGGGTGTCACAATTTTCAATCGACGAAGTGCACACCGAGCTTAATGTGCTCGCTGAGTCTGAGGTTGAAGTGCGGCCAAATCGAATAGATCTGGATCGTGATACAGAGTGGGTAGACAGTTCAGCGATACCCGCAAAGACGCGTCTGTTTCTTAGGCCAAGTTTATATGTCTCTATAAGAAATCAGGCGATCGAACAATTTGCGGAGCAGTTCTTTGCGAGGACTTCCAAGCTTCTAGAGGCCACCAAGGCTCTGAACGAGTATATATTCCACGAATTTGTGTATGACCAGAATTTCAGCGAAATTGAGACTCCAGTGGGCCTCGTTTTATCGGAGAGACGCGGCGTTTGTCAGGACTTCGCTCATCTAATGCTTGCGGCACTACGTTGCAAGGGCATCGCCTGTCGATATGTCTCTGGATACCTAGAGACCGATCCCTCACCTGATCAACCGAAGCTCGTGGGAGCAGACGCGTCACACGCCTGGGTTAGTGTTTTTTTACCTGGAACAGGTTGGATTGATTTCGATCCCACTAATGGACTCTTACCGTCTGAGCGCCATGTGACCTTGGCCTGGGGTCGTGATTATAGTGATGTTGTACCACTAAAAGGCTTGATGACGGGCGGCAGTCAGCACGCACTTGAGGTGTCAGTGGACGTGACAGCGCTCGAGTAAACGATTAATGATCGGGTTCGGGCCCCGGCAGGTGCTGTCTACTGCGGACCTCAATGTCTCTTGCGTGAGGCTTTGACTCTAAAGCCATAGAAATATATGGAGAATGAGTCCCTTGGTATTATCGAATTCGTCTCTAAACACGACGTATTTATTGACACCATACCTATCTTTCCCCTGTAGCAAAATGTAACAAAGTAGTTTTTTGCAGCACAAATGTAGCAAAAGACATGGGCCACCCCTAAGCAACCCAATGGGGGCCCTGGAACACTTTTCCGCAATTATTAACACCTGCCTAGGTTTGCTGGGGAGTGCTTTTGTTAGAAGATCTTGGCAGACTGAGGTTCAAGCCACACGATGAAGCTCGCTAAAAAAGGTAGGAAACCCACGAATGATACGAGCCGGCAAAGCCGATCCAGAAAAAGTTCTATTAACTGGAATATCAGGCTATATAGGCCTTCACTGCGCCAAGGAGCTACTTCTATCGGGCTTCAAGGTTCGGGGAACAATAAGGGACTCCAGAAAGCAAAAACAAGTCCAGGAGGTTATGGCCACTGAAAATGCTGACTTGGACAATCTTGAGTTTGCGCTATTGGACCTAACGTCGGATAACGGTTGGGAATCCGCGATGCAAGGCTGCGATTATGTGATGCACATAGCCTCACCTTTTCGGATTGCGAATCCGAAAAATGACGCGGAAATGATGGTTCCGGCAGTAGATGGCACAAACCGCGTGATGCGCGCTGCCAAGAATGCCAAAATAAAAAGAGTTATATTGACGAGTTCAATTGTCGCGATGATGGCTAGTATTCGTCGTGGTATTTTTAAGCCAGATGATTGGACTGACCTTAATTATCCAAATCTGAGTACATACATAAAAAGCAAAACCCTAGCTGAACGAGCAGCGTGGACGTTTTTAGATGAAAATAAAGGTTCATCTTTGCCGGATTTGGTGGTTATCGCCCCGGGAGGAGTATTCGGTCCGCCCCTCGGCAGTGATATTTCAGGTCAATCATTGACCGTCTTAGCCAAGATGCTGGATGGGAAAGTACCCATGGTCCCGGATGCTGCCTTTCCGATGGTAGACGTAAGGGACGTAGCGCGACTTCATGTTATGGCCTTGAAAAAAGCAGGAGTCGCGGGATCACGATTTATTGCTTCCGGGACTGAACCGGTGAGTTTTGCGGATGCCGCTCAGATGTTAATAGATGACGGTTATAAGGGACCAAGTACTAAAATAGCTCCGAGGTGGGTATTAAAAATACTATCGATATTTGATAGAGAGGCTAAGGGAATGCTTGCTTTAGTTGGAATCAGGCCAACCGCAGATAATTCAACAACATGCGAAGTCTTCAACTGGTTACCAATACCATTCAGGCGTTCGTTATTAGAAACCGCATCGGCTATAGACGAAATCAAAAACAGGAAAAAATAGACTAGATCACATGCTTTGCCTGCCGAATTTCCTGATTTGAATACAGCCATGTTTACGCTCGACAAGATGTGTTAAAAGAAAAATAGAGTTGTTAACATCTTGTATGGCATTTGATTCCAGCTTGTGCGCCATGGCATTACGCCAGAAGTACTAAAGAGGAGAGTACTCATGACTAGATCAAGAGACCTTTGGGTCGGTATATCAAATCCAAACGATGAACCATAGGAGAAGAAATGACTGCCCACGAAGTCGCACTTCAAAGTTATCAATTATTCAAAAATGGAGACATAGAGGGCCTTAAAGCCCTGTGTCACGATGATTACACAATGACCCTGAATGGGATGCATAGGCTATCAGGTACTTACCGCGGGGCGGATTCTTTTGTTCAAGACCTGCTTGCCAATATTCCGGCCGCACTTCCCAATTTCTCACTAAAAGTCGTCGATTCTTTTGGTTCTGAGGATGGTACGAAGGCGTTCGTTATCGTAGATGCCGAGGCCGACGGTTTGAAGGGACTCTTTGGTCATTATATGCGGTGTAAAGACGGCAAGATTGTGGAATTCATCGCTTTCGATGACTCACAAAAGATGGCTCATGCGATGCAGGCGGTAATATAAATTTGAACGCTAGAAAAGTTTGGGCCAACACATTGGAAGACCGGATTAAGACACTCGAAACGAAAGGCGTAACAATCGCGAGGCCCTAAATGAAGTTAGCTGTTCTGGCAATTGCCATCCTAACCTTAACTGGCTGCAAGACCACATCGACTAACGGGCAACACATCACAGACTATGGAGATGGTGTAGAAATTCCAGAGCGGGCACGGCCAAACGAGGCGACGAAGCGATACTACCTGAGGGCCCAAAACTACTGGATTAGGACAAACATTCGTCGTGGCCGAGGTTATAGAATTGCCCCCTCGGGGAATGCCGAGCCGTTCCAAGCCCAAGCCAATCCACCTAGCAAAAAACTTCAGAAAGAGTTTGAGACTGGCTCTCTACTCAGTTACCTCTATTACGACAATGGCGTCGTCAAATACGATGGTCTGCCAGTACAGGGACGGTTCAAAACAAACCCCAACGACGATACTTATTTCTTTACCCATTCAACAGGGAAGAGCATTACGTCCTACATCGTCGGACATGCCATTTGTGACGGCCACATCGAATCGATTAACGAGCTGGTTGACTGGCCGGTACTGAGCAAAACCTTGTATCAAGGGCAGCCACTCATTGATCTATTGAACATGTCGGCCGGCGATTCGCACCTTATGGAGAAAGGAACGACTAGGTGGAAGGGCCATCCCGGTCACCATAGAGGACTGTCGTTGAGTGAGGTTGCAAAAATCCTAGAGGGGACAGAAAAGCGGGGATCTGGAGTCTTCTATAACAACACGTTGACGGATCTGATTGCCAATTACACCGAATATAAAACTGGCGAAGATTACGATGGGTTGGTCAGAAAAATCTTTCAAGACAAAGCGAAGATTCAGAAACCGGTTTACTACGAACGGAAACACAGAGCCTCGTATTCGTATTGGATTACACGGAAGGACCTGTTGAGGGTGGCCATTGCGATGATGGAAGACTACCAGGCTGGAAATTGTGTGGGTCAATATCTCAAAGACCTTCAAGCGCAAAAAAAGCTTTGGCCAAATTATGGTCCTCACGACAAGCAAACTGTGCTCCTGATGAATTTCTCGCGTCACTACGGAGGCCAATTCTATTGGAGCTTTGATGGTATGAGAAACCGAAACATCCTCGGCACCGATGGCAAGAATGGGCAGAACATACTTATTGACCTGGATAACTCTCGAATTGTGGTGACTCACGCTATCGCGGCGGGATGGGATGTGCGTAACCTGCAACATAGAGTGATCAAAGAAGGAAAACTGCCAGACTAGGAACCGGTTAACATAGCCGCTCTGATGGGGTTTGGACCACAGACCACCCCTAAGCAAACCATCGGGGGCCCCTAGACCACTTTTTGTAACCAGTACCACCTGCCTAGGTTTTCTAGGGAGTGCTTTTAGAAGACCGTTCGCGTAGCCTTTGAACGTAGTGATTAGGTAAGAGGAATCAATGCAGAATCTACTTATCGGCACAGGGATAGTTTTAGTGATAGCAGGATTGCTTTACCCC
>MDTE01019831.1_pt1 | contig 12366 bp, 13 predicted proteins | sample 811231 | NCBI WGS metagenome assembly MDTE01 (sample SAMN05326651, study PRJNA326480) | marine metagenome | isolation source: seawater | place: Indian Ocean: Red Sea | collected 2010
AAGCCCGCCTTTCGCTCCTCTGCATCCGGTCCGTGACAAAAAAAGCACCGATCCGAAAGCAGCGGCCTGATGTCCCGATTGAAATCGACGGCAACCGCCGCCTGAACATCCAGAAGGCCCCACGCCAGGAGATTTATGGCGATGATTCCTGCCGGCAGGACGGAAGCCATCCATCGCACCCCGATAGTTTGTTCAGCCACCGTCTGCACTAGATATAATACATCTCACGATCCGTATTCGCCGACTCGAGGATCCGCCGAAAGGTGATCGCCTGAGCCGCCTCGTCCACCGCAGCCTGGATCTGCCGCCAAGGCTCCACCAACTCGTCAGGACAGGGGGAATCCGCCTGCGGCGGTTCAAAAACCGTTCCGTGAATGCAGCCCAGCACGTCCCCCAAGCTCACCGACTCCGGCGCCTTGGCCAACAAATACCCCCCCTCCTTTCCTCGTTGACTCCTCACAATTCCGGATGCCTTTAGCTCAATCAAGATCTGAACCAGATAATTCTGCGGAATCGACTGCTCCCTAGCGAGCGCTTCCACCCGAACGGCGCGCCCGGAGGCATAGTGGCGAGCCAAGCTCAAGACGGCTCGAGCCGCGTAGTCGCACTTCACCGTTAGTTTCACGCTCACCAACCTAACGCCAAACGTCCTTTTTGAGCAACTCTCCATGCTCATAAGCCTCACGGGTTTCTTTCCTCAGCGCCCGAATCTCTGCAGGGCCTACCGACACAATCCGCCCGGAGGCACACGGCGTTTCCGCACGCTCCAATCGGGGCTTTTCATTGACTCGCGCTCGTTTCGCCTGTTATCCGGTAGCCCCGTTGATCATGGATCAAACCGAGCAAGAATCGTATCGACGCCCTCTCCAGGACCTCCTTGCGGAACTCCAGGCGGATCTTGCCACCAGCAAGGATGCGGCACAGACGGTGCGGCTGGATTCCTCGATTGGCCGTCTCTCGCGAATGGATGCGATGCAGTCCCAGCAGATGGCACTCGAACTGCGTCGGCGGCAACAGAATCAACGGCAACGAATCGAGAACGCCCTCCTGCGAATCGACAAGGGTAGCTACGGACAATGCGGGCGCTGTCATCACGCCATCGACCGAGAACGGCTTGATATCCAGCCAGACGCCATCCTCTGCGTCCAATGCGCGGGGGATCGCTAGCCCCCCATGAATTGCTCTCATTACGGTCGAAACCGTTTCCATGATTAGCGATTATTTCCGACTCATTCGACAATCCCCCAAGGTGTTGGGCCTGGGATTCGTCTACGCCTTTTTTTCCAGCTACGGACAGACGTTCTACATCTCTCTGAGCGTCCCCCACCTCACCGAGGAATTCAATTTTTCACCCGGACAATGGGGTAGCCTCTACTCCGGAGTGAACGTCTTATCAGCCCTTTGTCTTCCCTTCCTCGGTTCCAAGCTCGATCAAACCCCGCTCGCTCCCTACACCCGCAACGTCAGCTTCGGGTTGGCCGCCGCGTGTCTTCTCCTCGCCGTCGCGAGTCATCCGCTTATGATCGCCCTCGCCTTGTTTGGGCTCCGGCTCACCGGGCAAGGGCTCCTTTCCCTGATGGCAACGGCGACGATGGCTCGACTCTTCCATCAACGTCGCGGGAAGGCCCTCAGCATCGCCACCATGGGATTCCCACTGGGAGAAACCGTCTTTCCCGCGTTCACAGTGATCCTCATCCATCACTGGGGCTGGCGTCCTACCTGGGGTCTCGCGGCGGCAGCTCTCATCCTGATCTTATACCCCCTGGCCTCTTATCTGATTCGGAATGGCGACCTCAGCCTCGGGAAAGACCACCCCTCATCCCCCCTGGCGGCCCCCAGTTGGAATCGCCGTCAGGTCCTCGGGCACTGGCAATTCTACACCTTGATTCCCACCTATATCGCACCGGGATTCCTGGCCACGGGCCTCATTCTGTATCAATTCTCGCTGGCCGATGAAAAGGGGTGGTCGCACACCCTGATGGCAAGCTCCTTTGTCTGTTTTGGTTTGGGCCGCCTCGTTTTCGCCTTTCTCACCGGTCCGTTCATTGATCGCTTTAGCGCACGACAGCTCTTCTCTCTTCAACTGATACCGCTTGCCGTTGCCATGGTGATCCTCGCCCGCTTTCAGCATCCTCTCAGTGCATTTCTCTACAATGGCCTCATCGGAATCAGCCTTGGGATTGGATCGAGCACGAGCTCGGCCCTTTGGGCGGAACTCTACGGCACCCGGCATCTCGGCGCCATCAAGAGCCTGATGTCGACCATCGGGATCACCTGCACCGCACTCAGTCCGATTCTCGTTGGCACCCTTCTGGACCGAGCAGTCGGTTTCGAGACCCAATCGGGATACTATTTCGCCGCCCTCATTGGTTTTGCCCTCCTCAGCCGGTTGGGATGCGTCTCAATCCGTCCCCTCTCCGACCGGTCGATCACCCAACCGATCGTAACTCCCACCAGCCCCTTGAGTGACCAGCGCCCACCGCCAGGCCCGATCGTCAACCCCAAGCCCCTCTCGTCGTCATCGAAATGAAACCAATGATTCTTCTCGCCGTTCTTCTCGCCTCGGTGAGCCGTCTCTGGGGCGAGGCCTGGGAGACGACCTATGGTGAACTCCTGCAGAACTACGTTACCCCGCAGGGCGTTCATTATCAGAGATGGCATCGACACAAGACCGATCGAGCGCGCTTAAAAGGCGTAGTCGAGGCAATCGGCCGCCACTCCCTCAAAGGGCAGTCTCGTAAGGCTAAGCTGGCGTTCTTCCTCAACGCCTACAATGCATGGATCCTCCAAAAGATTCTTGAATCCTATCCCACCAGAGGCCCAGGAGGAGGCGGTTTTCTCGGGCGAACCAAGTTTTTTCGCAGCAAGTCGATCCAAGTCGCAGGAATCCGAACCAGCTTTCACCGGTTCGAAAACGACCTGATTCGGGCCAGTTTTAACGAGCCGAGAATCCATTTCGCATTGAATTGCGCCAGTGCAAGCTGCCCACCCCTTCACCCTCGTGCCTTTACCGAATCAACCCTCGATGAAACCCTGGAGCAATTGACCAGGGACTTCATCAACAGGAATCCACTTGCGATTCGATACACCCAGCCGAACACCATCGAGATCTCGGAAATCTTCAAATGGTATGAGGACGACTTCCAGCATCCTCGATCCATTCTCGGCTATCTCAACCAATACCGCGAGGAGCCGATTCCCCACACGACAACGATCCGATATCAGAGCTATCAGTGGAACCTCAATGAGGCTCGATGAGAAACAAGCTCGCCCTCAACCCTGACCCTGATGAGCCCTGGGTTTGCCCTTGAAAATCCTCCAACGCCCTCCTAGATTCTCGGCGATGGATTCGCAGATCACAGAATACGTCCCAATCCTGATTCTCGGTGCCGTGGCTGTCCTCTTTGCGGTCTCGACGCTGATCGCATCAGTCGTGTTCGGCAAAAAAGGCCGTCGGAGTCCCATCAAAGACACGGCCTACGAATGTGGCATGCTGCCGGTTGGAGAAGGAAATGCACGTTTCTCTGTCAAATTCTACCTGGTGGCCATGCTTTTCATCCTTTTCGATGTCGAAGTCGTTTTCCTCTATCCTTGGGCCGTGGTCTACAAGCAACAGCTGGCCGAAAATGCCAACCTGATCTTTGGTTCGATGATGATCTTCCTAGGCCTGTTCACCGTCGGATTCATCTACGAAATCAAGAAAAAGGCGTTTGACTGGAAGTCCTAGTCCGTAAATGAAGCTCATTCTTCCCTAGCCGGTTCTCGCGACGAGAGAGCCCACGAGCCCGGGTGAGGGCACACGACCAAACCGCCTTCACTCCGCATCCCGACAAAACTTGAAGAGCATGGCAGCGCCGCTGCGACGACCACTGATTTCATTCCGTTGAGCCAAATCTCCACCATCACCCTTCGTCCTGGAACCGCCGACCGAATCCTCGCCGGCCATCCTTGGATCTATCGGGGGGCCATCCAAAACATCACCCAGGAACCGGCCGATGGGGACATGGTGCAGGTCCGAGATCACCGACGGCGTTTTCTGGGCGTGGGACTCTTCAATGCGCAGTCAAAGATCAGTGTCCGACTGCTTTCACGAACCAAGGAGGAAATCGATACTCGGTTCTTTCTCCGGCGGCTCTCGGCAGCCCAGAATCATCGGCAGCGCCTGATGCCGGAGGCGACGGCCTACCGCTTGGCCAATGCCGAAGGCGATGAACTCAGCGGCCTCATCATCGACCGCTACGAGGATACCTGAGCCCTTCAAATCTCTTCCCTCGGGATGGCTCAGCGGAAACCTCAGATCATCGACGCCCTCAAGACGCTCTGCCAGCCCGATCTCATCATCGAGCGCACCGATCTGGCGTCCCGCCGTGTCGAGGGACTCAGCACCGGAACCGCCCTCGAACGGGTCGACGGTCATTCGGATCCGATTGTACCAAAGAGACTTAAGATGAACGGATTGACATTCTCCGTCGACTTCCATCATGGGCACAAAACGGGCTTTTACCTCGATCAGCAAACCAACTATCAGTTGGCATCAGATCTCGCTGCCTCCTGGGGGGCACGACGCATTCTCGACTGCTTCACCTATCAGGGTGGGTTTGCCCTCCATCTTGCAAAGCGCCTGGAGGGTAGCGTTCTCGCGATCGACCAAAGCCAGGATGCCATCGCTCGTGCGGAAGAGAATGCTTCCCTCAATGACCTCGCGGACCGCTGTGAGTTCAAGACTGCCAACGTCTTCGACTGGCTCAAGGAGGCCCAGCGGTCAACCCGTCCCGACTCCGCCGAAAACAAATTCGACGCCATCATCCTTGATCCTCCCTCGTTCACACGGAATCGGAATTCCGTCAGGGACGCCCTTCGTGGTTACAAGGAGATCCACCTACGCGCCTTGCGCCTCCTGAGGGACCGGGGCCTTCTCTTCACCTACTGCTGCTCACACCATGTGGACGCAGATACCTTTGAGGAAGTGGTCGCGACAGCGGCCCTTGACAACCGCCGTTGCCTCCGACGAATCGCCGCCTATGGCCAGGCGCCGGACCATCCCGTCATTCCCACGATCCCTGAAACACAGTATCTGAAGGGATTCGCCTACGAGCTGCTTCCTCGCTAGCAAGGAAAGGCTCGGAGACTAGGCCGGCTACGGCTGAATCAATTGCCGCTGCCATCCCATCAGTTGCTGGACTTGGTTTTCCCAATCGCGTGCCAGCGCCACCAAGGTGGCTTTGCTCGCGATCAACGTGGGATCCAGGCCCAAGTCTTCGGCCCGGGCATCCCGGATCCTCTTTAGTTGCTCGATTCGATCCTTCTCTGTTTCGCTGATCACGACCCGACGGGACCGCTTTTTCTGTGGCCAAGTATCTGCCGACATCGATTTGACACGACTCGCCACCTCTCGTATGGCACGGCGACGGCGAGCCGAAAACCGAAGCGGCAACCGGCTATCCCAAGGCTTTCCCTCACTGGCGAGGATGGCAATCTGCAACAATGCTTCGTGGCTCAAAACAAAGTAAGGAGGCTTATTGGAACGACACGCTTCTTCTTCCCGCCATTGCCAGAACGCCTTGAGATGCGCCAAGCCAATCGGCGGCAAGCGACTGCTGCCTTTGACCCGCCATACATCTTCCGAAGCCACATCGACACTTTGAACCGCCTCCCGCAACAACCGGCTCCCTATCTGTTCCAACCAATCGAGCCGTCCGAACTCTTCCAACTGCTGGCGAAGCCGATCGCAAATCGAAAGCAAATAGCGGACATCATTGAGCGCATATTCCGTCATCTTCGCCGTCAACGGCCGTTTTCCCCAATCCGATTTCTGCGATCCCTTCTCCAGTTCAATCTGATGGAAGTGTTTGACAAGATGGTTGAGGCCAAACTCCCGAAAACCCAGCAATCTCACGGCCCACATCGTATCAAAAATCCGTTTCGGAACGAAGCCGAAGCGGCGATACAAAAGACGGAGATCATAATCCGCCGCATGAATGACAATCTCGGACGCCCTTAAACTCTCCCACAATGGATCCAAATCGATATCCGCCAGCGGGTCGACCAGAATAAGATGATCGGGAAGCCCAATCTGAATCAAACACAGCCGCTCTGGATAGGAATACAAACTGTCCGCCTCCGTATCGAGAGCGACCACGGGACAATCCGCAATCCTCTCCAGCCACGGGGCCAGCGCTGTATTCGAATCAATCACGGGGAAAATCTAAGTGAAAGTCCCCTATTGTCCAAAGGAAACGTTTCCAATAAGGGCGCAAAAACCCCAAAAACCTTTCCCTGGGAGGGGATTTAAATCACAATCGGAATATGGATCTTGCCACTCGATTCGTCCAATCCGCTACCAAGAATAAGGATAAGGCCGCTGTCCACTGGGGCGAAGAAAGCCTTTCCTACCAACACTTTGCGGATGAAAGCGGAGCCGTCGCTCAGAAAATCCTCAGCGATGAAAACTTCAAGCCAGGCACCCGCGTCGCCCTTTGGCTCAAGAACCAGCCGGAATTCATCTCTGCAGTCTATGGCGTGCTTCGATCCGGCGGGGTCGTCGTTCCCATCAACAATTTTCTCAAGCCGACCGAAGTGGCCTACATCCTTGCTGACGCCGGAGCATCGGCGCTGATTACTGATGACGAACTGGCGGAGAAGCTCCAGGAAATCTCCGAACCTCTCCCCAACCTTTCGGTTCTTCGCACCAGTGAGTTTTCCAGCCTCGTCTCTGTCAGCACCTCATCCGCTCCTCCAAGAGTCCCCGCTCGCTCGCCAGAGGACCTTGCCGTGATTATCTACACATCGGGGACCACGGGCAAACCAAAGGGGGCCATGCTTTCTCACGGGAATCTTCTGCACAATGTGGAAAGTTGCCAACATGAGCTGGAGGCCATTCAACTCGATCGTATGGCGATTCTCCTGCCCATGTTCCACTCCTTCATGCTGACGGTGGGCGTCTTTCTTCCGCTGCTAGTCGGCGGATCGATCGTCCTCATTCGCTCCCTCCACCCTCCAAAAAACATCTTGATGGAGCTGATTAAGCATCAGGCCACGATCCTCCCTGCCATTCCCCAACTCTTCCGGACGCTCGCAACGATCGAGCTCCCCCCCCTGCCACTGCGTCTTTGCATCAGCGGCGCCGCCCCGCTCCCCGTCGAAGTGCTCAATCTCTTCACCGAACGGGTCGGAATCCCACTGATCGAAGGCTACGGCCTCAGTGAAGCTAGCCCAGTGGTTTCGCTCAATCCCATCCGAGACGTCCGAAAACCCGGCTCAATCGGCCGACCGGTCAAGAACGTCGAAGTTTCCATTCAGAATGATCAGGGACAATCGTTGCCGAACAACGAAATCGGCGAGCTCTGCGTGCGCGGCGGCAATGTGATGATGGGCTACTGGAACCGGCCGGAGGAGTCGGCCGCCACTCTGGTCAATGGCTGGCTGCGAACCGGGGATATCGGCTACCGGGATGACGATGGCTACTTCTTCATTACCGACCGGAAAAAAGACATGCTCCTGGTCAACGGGATCAACGTCTACCCCCGGGAAATCGAAGAGCGCCTCTACGAGATCAAAGGCGTCAAGGAAGCGGCGGTAGTCGGTCAACCCCATTCCAAGCGGGGCGAACAACCCGTCGCCTTCATCGCCCTGGACGACGGGGCGGAGGTCGACGAATCCACCGTCAAGGCGTTCCTGAAGGGCCGTTTGGCCGACTTCAAAATGCCTCGCGAGATTCATGTCTGCGATCAACTCCCCCGCAACGCCACCGGCAAAATCCTCAAAACCGAGCTCCGCCAACGCTTGAGTCGGTCATAAAGAGGAGACCACGCTCCCTCCGGGAGGGCGAAATTCAAGGGATGAAGGAGGAAAAACTGAAGAATGAATCCTGAAGAGTTGTTCGATTCCTAGCAACTGGACTTTCCAAATCTCGACGCCCATCAGATATAGCCAAAGCTTTTCTCCCCTTGACGGCCAATAGGTTGCGAATTAGGTTCCCCGCTAACGATGGTCTCACAACCGAAGCAGGATCGTTCTACGATCGCTGCTTTTTTGCTTATTTGAAGAGGCGAACGCCGGTCCAACACCCAATTGTGATTGTAGTAACCAGGAGCCCACGGTGGATTTCGAAGACATTAAGTCGATAGTTGAATTGATGAACAAAAACTCCATTTCCGAGTTCGAAATGGAGAAGGAAGATTTCAAGATCAAGCTGCGGCGAGGGGTGGAGGGCTACACAGCCACCACCTCCGAAGGAGGCCCATACCTCCTCACTCCACCGCCACAATCGCTTCCTCAGGTCACCCAATCCGCGACCCCTGCCCCTTCCGAGGCGGCTCCCCTCTCTAGCAGCAATGACAACGCGATTACATCGCCCATGATCGGGACCTTCTACTCCGCCCCATCACCCGATGCGGCCTCCTACGTCGAAGTCGGCACCGAGGTTGATGCCGAAACGGTGGTCTGCATCATCGAGGCCATGAAAGTCATGAATGAGATCAAGGCCGAGACAAAAGGGGTGATCACAGAGATCTTGGCCGAGAACGCCAAGCCGGTCGAGTTTGGCCAGGCCTTGTTCAAGGTAAAACCACTCTAAGCGCACCGATCGGAGCCGAGCCCGATGCGCTGATCCCGGCTCCCAACGCCTGTCCCAACTTCACGATCGCTCATGTTTGAGAAAATCCTGGTCGCCAATCGAGGCGAAATCGCCGTCCGCGTCATTCGTGCCTGTCGCGAGCTGAACATCCGAACGGTTGCCGCTTACTCGGAAGCGGACCGAAACTCAATGCATGTTCAGTTGGCCGATGAAGCGATCTGCATTGGCAGGGGACCAAGCACCGAAAGCTATCTCCGCATCGACCGGCTGATCAGCGCCGCCGAGATTGCCGATGTTGACGCAATCCACCCGGGATACGGTTTTCTCTCAGAAAACGCTCACTTCGCCGAGGTTTGCGAACGATGCAACATCCGATTCATTGGACCGAGCGCCGCAGCCATGAACGCCCTCGAGGACAAGGCGGTCAGCCGCGAGTTGGCAAAAAAGGCGGGCGTCCCCATCCCCCCTGGTTCCGTTGGAGCCATTGAATCGGAGGACGACGCCTTGGCGACGGCGAAGGAGATTGGTTATCCGGTGATGATCAAAGCGGTGGCCGGAGGCGGCGGCCGGGGCATGCGGGTCGTCCATAACGACATCTCCCTGATCAAAGCCTTTCACACCGCCAGAACTGAGGCCGAGCAATGTTTCGGAAACTCAAATGTCTACATCGAAAAATTCATCGAGAACCCCCACCACATTGAGGTTCAAATCCTAGGGGATGGCAAAGGCAAGGTGCTTCATCTGGGCGAACGCGACTGTTCCATTCAACGCCGCAACCAAAAGCTCATCGAGGAATCTCCCTCCCCGCTCCTGACGGCCAAGCCCTTCAAGGACATTCGGAAAAAGACCAGCCGGGCCGCGGTGAAATTATGCGAACAGGCCCAATACACCAACGCTGGGACCGTCGAGTTCATCGTTGATGAAAACGGGAACTTTTACTTCTTGGAGGTCAATAAGCGGATTCAGGTCGAGCACCCGGTCACCGAGGAGGTCACCGGACAGGACCTCGTGAAGTTACAGATTCTCGTGGCCATGGGGGAACCGATCGGGATTTCCCAGGGGGATATTCGTCCCAGCGGCCACGCGATCGAGTGCCGAATCAATGCGGAAGATCCGTTCGACGGCTTCCGCCCGTCGCCCGGCCGCATCGAGATGTTCTTCGCACCCGGTGGCCGGGGGGTGCGCTTCGAATCGCACGCCTACGCCGGCTACATGATCCCGCCCCACTACGACTCGATGATCGGGAAGCTGATCGCCTACGGGAAGGATCGTCCGGAGGCCATGAACATCATGATTCGAGCCCTCAGCGAAATGATGATCACCGGCGTCAAGACGACCATTCCATTCCAACTCGCCATTCTTCAGGATCCCGATTTTCGTCGCGGCGTCTATTCCACGGGTTTTGTTGAAAACTTCCTCGGTGGCGCTGGCCGCGAACTCCTGGAAAACAAAGGCTAATTCCCGGAACCGGGGCAGCCTCTCCGTCGAACCACCCCAACCGGGATCAAGAACGACTCGCTTCCATGCCCCGCCCCCTCCCGCTCGGCGACTGTCGCCTCTACACCTTCATCGACACCGCCTATCTCAATCATCGCTCCCCGGCCGAGATCGCTCAGCAACTTTGCGACGGCGGCAGCGATATCATCCAACTCCGCGCCAAAGACAAGGGCGAGGAAACCATTCGCGGCCTAGCCGAATCGATCGCTCCAATCACCCACCGCGCCGGCGTCCATTTCGTCATCAATGATTACCCCAGCATCGCAACGACCCTCCCTTCACCATTCCTCCATCTCGGCCAGGAAGATTTTTTCGATCAAGGCTATCATCACATTCGTGACCTCTTTCCACAAAGTCCTCGCCCCCTTCTGGGACTCAGCACGCACGCCCCCGATCAATGCCAACGGGCGGTCAATGCCGAGGCAGACTATGTTGCCATTGGCCCCATCTACGCGACCGATACAAAACCAAACGCGAAACCCGTCACACTGGACTACGTAAAATGGGCCGCAGGTCATGTTCGAATCCCGTGGTTTGCCATCGGAGGCATCAACCGAAAGACCCTCCCTGCGGTCCTTGAAGCGGGAGCTCAGCGGATATGCGTCGTTTCAGACATCCTAAACGACCCGCACCCAGACAGAGCTTGTCAATCTATTCGCGACCGCCTACCGTCCTGACCCCAAAATCGGTGAGCATCCCTTTTCCTTTACTGAAACAGACATTGAAGACCCTATGAGCGTACTCGTCGTCGGCACAACGGCCCTAGATTCGATCAAGACACCCTACAGCGAGAACCCAAGACTTCTTGGAGGTTCCGCCAGTCACGCAGCCGTGGCCGCCAGTTTCTTTTCCCCCGTCAGCATCGTGGGTGTCGTGGGAAGCGATTTTCCTGAGGACTACATCAAACTTTACCAGAATCACGGGATCGACCTCACCGGGCTTGAACGCAGGGAAGGTCAGACCTTTTTCTGGGAAGGCGAATACGAGGTCAACATGAACAACCGACAGACCTTGGAGACGGTCCTGGGTGTGATTGAGGACTGGCTCCCCGAGATTCCCTCGTCCCTCCGAGAGAAGCAATACGTCCTTCTGGCCAACTGCGAACCGAAGCTCCAACGGCATATTTTGAATCAAACTCAGAACAGCCGCTTTGTCATCGCCGACACCATGGACCTCTGGCTCAACATCGCCCGAGACGAGCTAATGGCTCTCCTGAGGGAAATCGACTGCCTTGTCCTCAACGATTCGGAAGCCCGACAACTGACCGAAATCGACAACGTCGTCGTCGCGGTGGAAAAGATTCACGAACTGGGGCCGAAGTATGTCATCGTCAAGAAGGGCGAGCATGGTTCCATCCTCTCGACACCAAAGGGCCTCTTCATCGCGCCCGCGTTCCCCATCACTGAACTGACCGATCCGACCGGCGCCGGCGATTCGTTCGTCGGCGGGCTCATTGGTTACCTTGCCTCTGCAGGAGGCGAGATTGAAGATCATTTTCGGCGTGCGATCATCCACGGCAGCGTCACCGCCTCTTTCTGCTGTCAAGGCTTCGGGCTCAACGCAACCACGCAAACCACCCGCGAGGCCATCGACGCTCGAGTGACCGAACTAGAAGCATTGGTTCGGTTTTAGACAGCGGCATCGCGCTCGTTGAAACCGATGGCAAACAAGCGTTGCCAAACCGCGAGCACGCCTCTAAAAAAGAGGTCTTCGCAGAGCGCGGGTGTAGTTCAATGGTAGAACGGCAGCTTCCCAAGCTGCATACGAGGGTTCGATTCCCTTCACCCGCTCCATTGATTCTCAACGACTGACGCAAGAGTGCAGGAAAAGTGCAGGAGATTCTGCCTCCTTGGACGCTCTTGTAGCACCGAGTCTTCGCCGAAAAAGATGAGACGATCGATACACATCTCTCTTGCGCTCCGGACCCACCGTTCGGCGTAAGCGCTTAGATTCGGACTCTTTCGTGGCAATCGAATCGGCCTCACGCCGGAGCTTCCAACCAGCTTGCGAAACTCGTTGGTGAAAACCTTTCCTCGATCGTGAATCAGATACCTGCAGCCGACCAAGAATCCACCTTCGCTGTCCAACAGATTCCGCCCCATCTGCATCATCCACTCCCCGTCCGGCTCAGGAACAACTCCTACAATCTTAACCTCTCGGGTTGCCAGTCGAATTGCCACGCCTCCATTTTTTGGCCCAAGCTAAGTGAGAAGATTTTGGGCTATTGTTGGGTTTGATGTTCTCGTTGGCAAGGTCCTTCCGGAGTGGAGGCCGTAGGCCGGAACGAAGGAGGG
>MDTE01123984.1_pt1 | contig 12365 bp, 10 predicted proteins | sample 811231 | NCBI WGS metagenome assembly MDTE01 (sample SAMN05326651, study PRJNA326480) | marine metagenome | isolation source: seawater | place: Indian Ocean: Red Sea | collected 2010
AATCATCAACGACAAGGGGTGGCATCGTTCACAGGAAGCTGGAGTCAATGCGGTGGCCATCGTGGTGGTGGTCAGCGAGACTCTGTGCCGCCGAAACAACCGCATGGAGGTCGAGCAGAGCATTGAAACTGCGCTGCGCTTGGTGGAGCAGGCCCGCGGAGCTGGGGTGTTTGCCCGTGTCTATCTGGCACCCGCTTGGGTCTGCCCTTACGACGGACCCGTGGCAGCAGACGAAGTCCTGGGCATCGCAGAGCGATTTGCTCACGTGGACGAACTGGCCATTGCCGACACCATCGGCCACGCCCATCCAGCCGAGGTGGGTGCCCTGTTCGAACGCCTAGGCAGCGTCCTCCCCATGGAGCGGATCGCGGGACACTTTCACGACACCCAGGGGCTGGGCATCGCTAACGCCTATGCAGCCATTCAAGCGGGAGTCCGGACCCTCGACAGTTCGGTGGGCGGCCTCGGAGGCTGCCCGTTTGCCGAGGGCGCCGCGGGGAACCTCGCCACTGAAGACCTGGTCCTACTGGCCCAAAAGCTCGGACTTGAGACCGGAATCGATCTGAATCGCCTCTGGGAGGCTGTGGAGCTCGGGAGCGACCTAGTGGGCCGCTCCATTGGAGGCCGCAGCGCAGCCTGGTGGCGAAGCACGACTTGCACAGGAGCCGCAGCATGACCTCAATTCGCGTAGCAGCAGCCCAATTCACCGTAGGCGACGACCTGGAGATCAACCTCCAGCGCTGTCTGTCCGCCATCGACGAGGCTGCCGAAGGGGCCGCCCAGTTGGTCGTGCTCCCAGAGTTCTGCAACCACCTCTCCTGGTACCGAGATGGGAACCATTGCTGGGACGTGAGCGTAGCGCTCGACGGCCCCTGGTTGGGTTCCCTGGCCGCGCGCGCCCGGCAACACAGCCTGTACCTCGTCGTCAACGCCACCGTCCGCCGGGGACCTGGCGTGACCACTGGCACCAGCCTGCTCTACAGCCCCGACGGGGCGCTGCTCGGCCAGAGCGACAAGCAGGTCCTCATGGGCCACGAGAACGACTTTCTTCGACGCGCGCAGCACGTCTGCCCGGTCGTCGACACCGCCGTCGGCCGCATCGGCATGTACTCCTGCATGGATGGTGTCATCAACGAGACCCCCCGAAGTCTGGCCCTGCGCGGTGCGCAGATCCTCTGCAACAGCCTCAACTCGTTCGCCTATGACGAGGGGGATCTGCACGTGCCGGTACGAGCGCCCGAGAATCGAACTTGGGTCGTTGCCGCCAACAAAGTCGGCCCCCTCATCCCCGAGTACCTCCTGGAGGAGGTCGCCAAGATCACCAGCATCCCGGTTCCGCACCTCTACGGCGCGGGCGACAGCCAGATTGTCGCCCCGGACGGCACGGTGCTCGCACGGGCCGACCGCAACAATGCCGAGGTGGTGTTTGCCGACATCAATCCCTCACAGGCTGACGACAAGACCCGCCCGGACGGAACCGACGTCTTCGCCAGCCGCCGCCCTGAACTCTACGGAGCCATCGCCGAGCCTCCTGCTCGCCCAGACCTCCGGCCAGGATTGGCTGAGGTGCAGGCCGCGGTCTACCAACCATCAGCAGCAGGCCAGCTGGCCATCGAAGAGGCCTGTGCTGCGATCGCTGCCCTGAAGCCTGGGCTGTCTCTGCTCGTGCTGCCCGAGCTCTTCTGCTTCGAGAACGCCGTTGTGGAGCTGGAACCCGAAGAGGCAGAGGCTCTCTCACAGGCAGCTCTGGAGCGTCTTATCGCCTCGTGCCCGGAGGGCCTCTCCGTCGTAACCAGCCTCCCCCTGGGCGGGCACAACACCGGCGTGGTTCTGGACCGGTCGGGCGTGCTGCTTCGCCAGGCTCAACTCCACCCGTGTGCGCGACTCGGCGATGGACACGCAGTGGGCACCGGCATCGAGGTCCTGCAGCTCGCCTGGGGACGGCTGGCCGTCGTCGTCGGGGACGACAGCCTCTATCCCGAGAGCTTCCGCTTGGCAGCCCTCGCTGGTGCCGAAGTCGTCGCCGCTCCCATCCACGTCATCGAGGCCTGGGAGGTGGAGACCGGGCTGCCCGAGCGGGCTGCCGAGAACCGACTCAGCCTGGTCTACGCCACCCGGCCAGGAGTCGGGACCTCGGCCGTCCTCGGCCTGCCTCGCGACTTCACCCTGATGACCCCCTGGAAGTCCCGTCTGTTCGACGGAAACATCTCCACCCCGCTGACGGTCCAGGCAACAGCGGAGCCGGGTCTGACTGTGGGCACGATCCACCCCGAAGCCGCCGCCAACAAGATGGTCTCTGCCAACACCAACGTGGTCGACGGACGTCCCTGGCATCTCGCCGACGCCATCACCACGGTCTGAACCCTTCGCTCAGTCGACCCTAGGAGCTCCCATGATTCCTCGCTCAATCGCGCTCTTCTGCCTCCCACTACTCGCGCTTCTCGTGGGCTGCGATGCCTCTCCTTCCACAGAGCCACTCGACGAGGACGATGGCCCACCCGTGTTCTCGGTGGATCTGTTGATCACCGATGAGTACGACGGCAACCCACGTGAGCTCTCTGTGTCGCTGTTCAGTTCACTGCCGCCCATGGGCCCACCCAACTACAGCCTCTTCGCCATGGAAGCGCCCGAATTGGTCGCCGGTGAGGCCTTTGAAATCGAGCTCTACGACGGACTACCCGAAGACGGCAGCTACCACGTGTACGCGGTCGTCTACGACGTTGCGGGGGGCACGTGGGTGCCCACCGAAGGCGTCGACCTCGTGGGGGAAACAGATCCCCTTCTATTCGACGGGTCCACCGTTGAGGTCGGCCCCGTCGACATGAACTACCGCTAGCCCCGATTGGAACAAGAAATGAACACTCCCAAGGCCCGCAAGTTCCTCTTCACTGAGCTGCAGGAGGGCGTCCGCCCCCACCACCTGTTGTCGTTCTACTTTGCCGCTCTCATCACGATCGGACTGGCTGTCCTCATCAGTGTGCTCCAGCCCTTTCTGCTCGAAGCATTCCTGCAGATCCCACGCTCAGAGCAGGGAACCGTGACAGGCAACGCAGCCGTCGTCGCCGAGATCGTCATCCTCTGCCTCATCGGCATCTGGGGTGCCGCCAGTGACAAGGTGGGGCGACGACTCGTGTACGCCCTCGGGATCGCCGTCGTGGCTCTGGCAGCAGCTCTCCACCCCTTCGTCTCCGAAGCAGCTCATCTCTACATGCTCCGCGGCCTCTATGCCGTGGGGATGGCGGCCGCCACTGGCATGCTGGCGACGCTCGCTGGCGACTACGTCGTCAAGCGAGACCTGGGCAAGGCCAATGGTCTGATGGGAGTCTGCAACGCTATCGGCGCTGCACTGGCCGCCACCATCCTCGTCAAGCTTCCGGTGCGCCTACGCGACACCTACGTCGCCTCTGGCATGGATGCCGGCGAAGCAGCCACCGCGGCGGGCTGGCGGACCTACTTGGTCGTCGGTGGTCTCGCTCTGGTCTGCGCGGTCCTGCTTCGACTCGGCCTAGCTCCCCGCGATACCGCCCAGACAATTGAGCGAATCCCCTTCTCTACCCGACTCAAGGAGGGGCTGGCTGCTGGTCGCCGAGACCGAGTCACAGCGCTCTCTTACGTGACAGCTTTCGTAGCCCGTGCAGACCTGGCCATCGCCGGTCTCTTCATCCCCCTGTGGTGCGCTCTGTACGTCCAGAAGAATCCCAGCGTGATTCTCGGCGCCTCCAACTACAAGTGCGTGGATGGCAGCACCGGACCCTGCGTCGACGCGACGGGTTCTACATGCACGCCAGGAACCGAAGGCTGCCTGCTGGCCGAAGGAGCGGCTGAGGCCGCAGCCTGCATGGCCGATGGGCTCTGCCTCAGTCTGGCGGGCATGGAGCGGGCGGGACTGCTCATTGCCATGGTGGGTGTGGGCAGCCTCTGGGCCGCCCCGTTCATTGGGATCCTCTGCGACAAGATCAGCCGGGTGTCGGCAGTGGCGGTGGGTCTCGGACTCAACGTCGTGGGCTACGGCTTGACCTTCTTCGTGACCGACCCCTTCTCCACGACCATGCTCTTCGTCGCCATGACGATCGGAGCTGGCGAAGTGGCCGGAGTCATCAGCACCCAGTCGCTTATTCAGCAACAAGCACCAGCCCGCAGCCGTGGCGCAGTCATCGGATTTTTCGGCTTCTGCGGAGGCCTGGGGATCCTGGTCAACTCCTTCATCGGTGGAAAGCTCTTCGACGCGGTGGCATTCAACGCACCGTTCGTGTGGCTGGCCGGCCTCAACTTCCTGGTCGTGATCGCTTGCGTAGTGGTGCGCCGCGGTTCCACAAGCGAACAGGACGGAGAGCTGCTGTCTGACGACGGTCCCTCCGCAGACGCACGTCGCTCTGCGGCCGCCTGATGCCGACTGTGTCTACGTACCGGGTCGCGCGCCCATGCCCTCCGTGGTGTAGGCGGGCTCCCTTTCCTCCTTGCGAGATCAAGCCATGAGCACCTTCCCTGAGACGAGGGTCGTGATCGAGGATCAGGGGCCACGCGATGGCTTCCAGAGCGAGTCCGTAGTCGTGCCCACAGCACAAAAGGTCCAGGTCGTTGCAGCCCTGGTCGAAGCGGGAGTGCGGCGAGTGCAGGTGACCTCGTTCGTCCACCCGACCTACGTGCCACAGATGGCCGATGCAGAGGCAGTCTGCAAGGAGCTGCCCTCCCGCGACGATGTTGTCTACAGCGGCCTCGTGCTGAACGAACGGGGCATTGACCGAGCCATTTCTGCCGGTCTCCAGCATGTGGCGATCTCTCACTCGGCCAGTGACACCCACAGCCGAAAGAACACACGACGCGGTCTAAGAGAGGCCCGCGAGGCCCATGCCACCATCGTCGGACGAGCCCAGGATGCCGGACTGGCCATTCGCGGCGGGGTCCAGTGCGCGTTCGGCTGCCGGTACGAGGGACCCATCGAGCCCGAGGCCGTGCTGGAGATGGTCGAGGCGCAACTGGAACTCGGTGTCGACGAAATCGCGCTCGCCGACTCTACGGGCATGGGTGACCCGCGCGCGATTCGCACCCTCATACCCCGGGTGATCGCCAGAGCCGAGGGCCGACCCGTCTTTCTCCACCTTCATGACACCGAGGGACGAGGCATGGCCAACGCTCTTGCCGCACTCGACGTGGGCGTCCGCCACTTCGACACCGCCTTCGGAGGGATGGGAGGGTGCCCGTACATCCGCGGCGCGAGCGGCAACATTGCCACAGAAGATCTGGTCGCCATGGCGCACCAGATGGGCTTCGAGACCGGCATCGATGCCCGCCAGGTCGCAACTCTCAGTCGACAGATGGAGGAGTTCTACGACCATCCCTTCCCCGGAAAGATGCACCGGGTCTTGTCCACTCCTGGCCTGGCGACGCTCGCCTGAGCCGGGGCTCAGAACCAGCGATGACAGAGCCCATGGGACAGACGCTCTCAGAGAAGATCCTGTCGCACCATGCCGGCCGCTCGGTGGCCGCAGGCGAGCTCGTGGTAGTGAACGTCGACGGGTCGATGGCCAGCGACACCACCGCTCCCCTCACCATCAAGGCTTTCGAGGAGATGGGAGGCAAACAGGTCCATGATCCTTCAAGGACCTGCCTGGTGATTGACCACGCCGCACCCGCACCCAACGAGCGCATCGGCAACCTCCACGAGTTGATGCGCCAGTTCGCACGAGACCAGGGGACCGTCCTGTACGACGTGGGAGCCGGGATCTGTCACCAGTTGATGGTCGACAATGTCCACGTTCGCCCCGGAGAGCTCTTCATTGGAGCCGACAGCCACACCTGCAGCTACGGGGCCCTCGGCGCCTTCGCCACTGGGGTCGGCTCAACCGACTTGGCCGCCGTCTGGCGAACGGGCAAGACCTGGCTGAAGGTCCCCCAGACCATCCGGGTCGAGGTGGACGGAACGCTGAGACCCGGGGTCCAAGCCAAAGATCTCACCCTGTTCCTGGTCGGTGAATTGGGCATCTCTGGAGCCACCTACCAGGCCATCGAATTCTGTGGCAGTGGCGTCGAACAGCTCGACCTCGGGGGCCGCTTCACTCTGGCCAACATGGCGATCGAGATGGGCGCCAAGGTGGGCTTGGTTCATCCCGAAGGCCTCTCACTGCCCTACGAATTCACCCCTCTGCGGCCCGATGACGACGCCCGCTATGTGCGCCACCTGAGCTACGACGTCGACGACCTGGCTCCGCAGCTCAGCGCCCCGGGCTCCCCCGACGACGTCCACGGGCTCGAACGCTACGCAGGAACGCCCATCACCTACGCCTTTATCGGAAGCTGCGTCAACGGCCGCCTCGAAGACCTACACACCGCGGCACGGGTACTGCGTGATGCCCACATCGCTCCCGGAGTTCGTCTGGTCATTGCCCCTGCCTCGCGAGACATCTTTCTTCGTGCGCTGGGCGACGGCACCGTGGCCGAGTTGACTCGCGCCGGTGCCACCTTTCTCCCGTCGGGATGCGGGCCCTGTGTCGGAACTCACGCCGGCGTCCCGGGCGATGGTGAGACGGTCATTTCCACCGCCAACCGCAACTTCACAGGTCGCATGGGCAACCCCCGAGCTCACGTGTTCCTGGGCGCCCCATCGTCGGTCGCAGCCGCCGCTCTCACCGGGCGGATCACGGACCCCACGCCATTTCTGGAGGACTGATATGGATACGGTTCTTTGCGGCAGCGCCCACGTCTACGGAGACGACATCGACACCGACCGCATCATCCCCGGCAAGTACACCAAGACGCTGGACCTCCAGTCATTGGCCGACCACGTCCTAGAGGACTTGGACCCGGAGTTCCGGCTTCGCATGCGACCGGGAGACATGATCATCGCAGGCGACAACTTCGGCTGCGGAAGTTCTCGAGAGCAGGCGCCGCTCGCGCTCAAGACTGCGGGAGTCTCTGTCGTCATCGCCCGTTACTTCGCTCGGATCTTTTACCGCAATGCCATCAACGTCGGCCTGCCAGCCCTGGAGGTACCCGACCTACGCGCCGAGACCGGTGACGAGTTCACGGTCGACCTTGCCCAAGGAGTCGTACGCAACACGACCCAGGGAACCGAGCACCAGGCTGACCGCATGCCAGAGGTGATGATGGCCATCCTCCATTCGGGCGGTCTGGTTGCCTACCTCCGAGCCCACGGGACCTACCCTCCCACCGAGCCGATCGGAACCACCCCATGAGCCAACGACCCGACCTTCCCCTTAGCGGCATCCGGGTTCTCGAATTTACTCACGCTGTTATGGGGCCCACTGCAGGTCTGATCCTAGGCGACCTGGGAGCTGAGGTGATCCACATCGAGCCGCCCCACGGTGACGCCACACGAAGGCTCAAAGGCTTTGGCACCGGCTACTTTCCTTTCTACAGCCGCAACAAGCAGAGCTTGGCCGTCGACCTGAAGACGGAGGAAGGTCGAGCGATTATCGAGAAGCTGGTCCCCACTGCCGATGTGCTGGTGGAGAACTTCGGACCCGGCACGATGGACCGACTCGGCTTCGGCTACGAGTCGGTACGGGAGCACAACGACCAGCTGATCTACCTGTCGCTCAAGGGCTTCGGGAGGGGGCCCTACGAGCAGCGCACAGCCATGGACGAAGTGGTCCAGATGATGGGTGGTCTGGCCTACATGACGGGCCCGCCCGGACGACCGCTTCGAGCGGGGACCTCCATCATCGACATTGGCGGCGGAATGTTCGGCGCGATGGCAGTCATCCTGGCCCTTTACGAGCGTGAGCAAACCGGCTCCGGCAACCTAGTAAAGAGCTCTCTGTTCGAGACCACCGCCTTCTTCATGGGTCAGCACATGGCCTATTCGGCGCTGAGCGACGGAGCCGTACCACCGATGCCAGCGCGGGTCAGCGCCTGGTCCATCTACCGAACCTTCGAGACAGCCGATGACGAGTCGGTCTTCGTAGGTATCATCAGCGATCGACATTGGCAGCGCTTTTGCCGTGCCTTCGAGCGCTCAGACTGGGCCGACGACCCGCGCCTCCAGACCAACAACGACCGCATCGATCACCGCCACTGGCTGCTCCCCGAGGTGGAGCGCCTCATGCGTGCCTTGCCCCGTGATGAAATCATCGCCCGCTGCGACCAGGTCGGCATACCGTTCGCCCCCATCGCCCGTCCCGAGGACCTCTTTGAGGACCCCCAGCTGAACCAGGAGGAGGGCGGCCTACTGCCTACCGTGCTTCCGGACGGCACCGAGACGCGGCTCCCGCGCCTGCCGATTTCTGTGGGCACACACGACTTTGGCCTTCGGGATCACCCCCCAGCCATCGGATCCGCAACCGAGAGCTTGCTGGAGAGTCTGGGCTACGACCCGGAACGGATTGATGCGCTGCGCGCTTCAGGGACGATCGCCTGACCAGCAATCGGCCCCCAGATCACACCTACCCCTTGCTTAACTACCAATTAGTAGATATTAGCACTCACCATCGCAAGCTTTCCCACACACGCCTCTCCAGGACAAGACCCATGGACATGAACGCCCGCAGCCTCCTCAACACTCTCCTGGTCGCCAGCATCCTCAGCTTGCTGATCGTTTCGCCCACCGATGTGGCCGCACAGCAGAGCAGCCTTCAGCTTCCGAAGACCGAGGTTCGGCTACTGGGCGGCGAAGACGTGAACCTAGCCACCCAGCTGGCTGGCCACCCCACCCTCCTCGTGCTCTCGTTCGAGCGGGATCAAGTGGATGATCTCAAGAGCTGGATGGCCGTCGATCGAGAACTCTGCACAGCGGTTCCCAACCTCCGACGTCTCTCCATTCCTGTGCTGCCCTCCGCGGCGCGCTTTCTGCGAAGAGTCATCGATGGCGGCATGGCCGACACCGTGGGTACGGAGAAGGGCTGCGGCCGGACCGCCACCGCCTACATCAAGAAGGAGCCACTGCTGGCCGCTCTGTCCATCAAGGACGAGCAGGACGTCTCGGCGATCCTGGTCTCGGCGGAAGGAACCGTCCTGTGGCGTGGCAAGGGTGCTGCGACCCCAGCAGTCATCGCTCAACTACGCGAAGTGCTGGAGAATGGCGGCGGCAGCGTCGCCGGCCTCTAGCGAAACTCGCGCTACTGCTGGCGGCTGGCCTCGCCCACACTCACGGGACCGCGCACAGGTTCGACCCGGACCGCACACACCTTGAACTCAGCGGTCTGCGTGACGGGATCGCCGGCGTCATTGGTGAGCCGGTTCGTGTTCGACTCCGGGAAGTGCAGCGGCATCCACACGCAGCCGCGCCGCATGCGGGGGCTGACGTTCACCGTGGCAACGACGGTTCCCCGCCGACTGGACACCTGAACGAGGTCTCCGTCGGCGATACCCCGCTTGCGGGCGTCGCGGCGGTGCATCTCGACAAAATTGTGGGGCTGCTTGGCGAGGGGCCCACTGGACCGCCGAGTCTGGGTGGCAGCGTTGTAGTGGTACAGCGTTCGGCCCGTCGACAACACTAGGGGATAGTCCTCGTCGGGTAGCTCGAGACTGGGGCGGTAGGCGATGCCTTGAAAGCTCGCCTTCCCCTTGATTGGACCGTCCCCATGCAAGGTGGGCGTCCCGGGATGATCCTCGCTTGGGCACGGCCACTGCAGGCCTCCCTCGGCCTCGATGCGCTCGTGACTAATGCCCCGAAACTGGTCGCAGAGAGCCGCTAGCTCCGCGTAGACTTCATGCGGCCCTTCATAGTGAGGCATCTCATAGCCACAGGCCCTGGCCAGGTCGCAGATGATTTCCCAGTCGGCGCGAGCCTCACCGGGTGGAGCCACCGCCTTACGCACTCGCTGGACCCGTCGATCCGAGTTGGTAAACACCCCGTCCTTCTCCGCAAAGCAGGCCGCCGGAAGGATGACATCGGCGAAGCGGGCTGTCTCGTTGAGGAAGATGTCCTGCAAGACCAGGAACTCCACCCCATTCAGCCCCTCCTCGATCGCCGTGGTGTTGGGCTCGCTCAGGACGATGTCCTCCCCCATGATGTAGAGGCCCTTCATGCCCTCACCCAGGGTCTTCATCATGACGTTCAGGTTCATGCCGTCGTCGGGTGACAGAGGAGCACCCCAGGCCTCCTCAAAGTACCGACGCGCAGCGGGATCACTCACGCGCTGATAGCCCGGATAGAAGACTGGGCTAGCTCCGGCGTCGTTGGCTCCCTGGACGTTGTTCTGCCCTCTGAGTGGGTTCATCCCACACGCATACTTGCCCAGATGACCGGTCATCAGAACGAGGTTGGCCAGTCCGTACACATTGTCTGTGCCATGGCTGTGCTCGGTGATCCCCAGCGTGTAGTAGATGCCGGCCAGCTCGGTAGTGGCATACCAACGGGCAGCTAGACGAATGTCCTCCGCGGAGACTCCGGTAATTTCCTCGGCCCACTCGGGGGTGGTCTCCCTGGTGCTCTCCAAGACAGCCTCGAAGCCTTCGGTGTGAGCGGCGATGAACTCTTTGTCGTGCAGGTCCTCGGTGACGATGACGTGAGCCATCGCAGTAAGCAGGGCGACATCCGTCCCCGGACGGATCTGTAGGTGAAGGTCTGCGATCTCAGAGAGCCAGATCTTACGAGGATCGGCGACAATCAGCTTCGCACCGCGTCGCTTCGCCCGCTTCATCTCCATCGCAATGATTGGGTGTGCCTCCGTGGTGTTCGAGCCAATGACGAACATCAACTCCGTGTCACGGATCTCCGGAATGGAGTTGGTCATCGCGCCCGCACCGAACATGGTGACCAGACCGGCCACCGTGGGGGCGTGTCACGTAGCAGCACACTGGTGACAGTTGTTCGTACCAAAGGCAGCCCGAGCTAGCTTTTGGACCAGGTAGTTCTCTTCCCCGGTGCAGCGGGACGAGGAGATAAAGCCCAACCTGTCGGCACCATGACGTTCTTTGACGCCAAGAAGCCCACGCGCAGCGACCTCGAGCGCAGCCTCCCAACTGGCAGGGTGAAGTTGGCCGTCTTCGCCTCGGACCAGCGGCTGAGTCAAGCGGTCCTCGTGGTGAATGAACTCCGTTGCGAAGCGTCCCTTCACGCAGAGGTTGCCGTCATTGACGGTGGTACCCGGCTCGGGGCTCGTGGCACGAACCACGCGATCGTCCTTGACGTGTAGGTCCAACTGACACCCGACACCGCAGAAGTTGCAGGTGGTTCGCACCACCTCTTCCTCCCGCCAGTCACTGCCGAGCGCCGCCTTCTCGGTCATCGCCCCCGTGGGACAGACAGCAATACAGCCACCACACAGCTCACACGAGGTATCCATCAGGTCGCGGTTGTCCGCTGTGGCGATGGTCGTGCCCGCGCCGCGGCCAGCCAGCGTGATCGCCGCTACCGCCTCCACCTCGTCGCAGTAGCGCACACACAGGTTGCACAGGACGCAGGCCTCGGGATCAAAATGTACATAAGGGTTTGCATCGACGCGGTATTGGCGAGGTGCTTCGATGGGAGGCAGCTTCGGGCCCGTACCGTGGGTGAGCACATGCTCACGCAGCTTGTTCCCAGTGCCGCGCTCGGTGGGCAGACCGTCCTGATCCAGCTCATGGTCCGACAGATACATCGACAAGAGAACCGCGCGATGGCGCTTCACCTTTTCGCTCTCAGTGAGGACCACCTGACCGTCCTGAGCCGGAAGCGCACAGGATGGCAAGAGGCGCCTTTGCCCCTCGACTTCGACCAGGCACATGCGGCAGCTGCCCATGGGATCGACGCGGTCGTCCTGACACAGAGTGGGCACATCCAGCCCCTCGCGTCGGCAGACATCGAGCAGGGTGTCGCCCTCCCGAGCGTCGACCACTTGTCCATTGAGTGTGACCTTCATTTCTTGTCCAGGTCCTCGGGAAAGTGCTGCATCGCGCTGAGCAGAGGCAGGCTCGCGACCATTCCCAGTCCGCAAATAGAGCCTGCATCCATCTCCCAGTGTAGCTCCTCCACGTGTTCGAGATGCACCGGATCGCGGGTCTCCAAGAAGCGGTCCAGGGCACGGCGCTGCAGTCGGCAGCCGATCCGGCAGGGAGCGCACTGACCACAGCTCTCGTCCTCAAAGAAGATCTGCTGCCAGCGGGCTGCCTCCAGCAGGTCCACGCTGTCATTGAGGACGACCACCCCGGCGCTGCCCAGCATGCTCCCAGCTTCCTGCAGGGCGCTGAAGTCCAAGGGTGTGTCTCGGAAGCTCATGGGCAAGAAGCCGCTCGATGCTCCCCCAGGGCTAAAAGCGCGAGGGCTCCCGATGTAGCCGCCGGCCGCTGCGACGAGCTCGTCCAGGCAGACGCCAAGCGGCAACTCGTAGACCCCAGGGTTCTCTACGTGACCGCTGACGCAATAGAGCTTGGAGCCCGGCTCGGTGCGTCCAGCGTCGTGAAACCGCTGACCACCTCGAAGCACG
>MDTE01133739.1_pt1 | contig 12365 bp, 8 predicted proteins | sample 811231 | NCBI WGS metagenome assembly MDTE01 (sample SAMN05326651, study PRJNA326480) | marine metagenome | isolation source: seawater | place: Indian Ocean: Red Sea | collected 2010
GGCTTGGTCGTGGTGGCGGGGCTGGTGCTGGCGACGGCCATGCCGCTGGGCCAGGAGATGGGTTTTCTTGCCGAGCGCCGTGGTGGTGGGTTCCTGGAGGGGCTCGCGGTGCAGGGACAGGTCTGGTTGCACTACATAGGGACAGTGGCTTGGCCTATGAGGCTGTCTGCTCTGTACATGGAGCCCTCCGGGTTCTCGCTTGCTGGTCTAGCGACGCCGCTTGGGCTCTTGGCGGTGGCGCTGGCGGCGCTCCGTTGGCGACCGATGGTCGGGCTTGGGCTCTTGTGGTTCCTGGCGGCATTGATGCCCACCTCTCAGCTCGTGCCACTGCAGAATTTGCAGGCCGATCGTTACTTGTTTCTACCTCTGGCGGGTCTGGCCCTGGCTTTGGGCGCGCTGTTCCCGTCCGTTGATCTGCAAGCGCCCAAGGTGCGGCGCACGTCTGCCGTTATCGCTGCGGTGGTGGTCATGGCGTTGGGCTCTACGACGTGGTCTCGCGCGGTGGTCTGGCGCGACTCGCTGCGGCTGTGGGCCGACGTTGTGGACAAGCAGCCGGCGCTCGAGCGTGGCCACGCCGCCCTGGCGGGTGTCCTCGCTGCAAGAGGTCAAGCAGAGGAGGCGGAGGAGGTCCTGGGTGCTGCGCTACAGCTACACCCTGACTCGGCCCGCCTCTATGAAGCTCGGGGTGCCGTGCGCATGACGCTTGGGACTTATGGCCCCGCCGAGCGCGACTTGCGAGCATCGCTCTCTGTGGAGCCGGCACGGCGAAAGGCTTCCAACAACCTGGCGCTCTTGCTTCATCGAGCCGGTAAGGGTGATGAAGCGCTCCAAGTGGTGAGGCTTCTGGTCGCAGCCCACCCGAACTATGCGCTAGGCCTCAATACGCTCGGCACTATCCTCTTTGATCTACAGAGATTCCCTGAGGCCGCAGAGCGCCTGTCCGAGGCCGCTGCTCTCGCCCCGTTCGACCCTAAGCCGATCTGCAACTTGGGTAGCGCTGCTTATCGAGCGGGAACACCGAGACGAGCGGCTCGAGCCTGGGAAAGGTGTCTTCAGCTCGACCCCGCCAACGTGGTTGCCAGAGCGGGGCTCGATCGGCTGGAGGGCGGTCCTTAGCGCCGCCGACGGCCGTAGTAACGGGCCAACTCTTCTTCGCGCTTCGCCGACCATGCTGCGTACTGCTCTTCGTTCAAGATGTTCTGGGCCTCAGCTTCCGTTTCTTCACGAATCTCTTGGGCCCGCTCTCTCGCTTGGCCAAAGGAGTGGTCCTCCCGTGCTGCTCGAAACAGTTCAGAGATTTCGTCCCGCTCCTCAGAGATCAAGTCCGATAGCCCTTGGTACTGGGAGTCTGTGAACTGGTGTTGCTCGGCAAGCTCTTCGAGCATGGCCTCCATCCGCTGCCGCCGCTTCTCTCGTCGTTCTTCACGGCGTTGCTCTCGTTGCTCTTCCATCTCGTCGCGTACGAGTGAGCCCAGTCGTTGGCGAATGTCGGGGTCGTCCGAATCGAGGGCATCGATGACGTTGTGGGAGTCGATGTCGGCGATGCCGTGGTGCCGAGGGCTACCTGAAACCAGTGCGCTGGCAGCCCCCCGTAGTTTATTTGCTCGGCGCCTCTCGACCTTCTTGCGAAGGCTCTGGACCTCTTCCTCGACCCGCTGAAGACGAACTACGAGCGGGCTCCCATTCTCGTTGGGCTGGTCTTCGCCGCCCCACACCTGGGCTTGTGCCTGGACAGAGCCAGCCTCCACAGCCCCTGCGCCCACCAACTGGCCCTCTAGTTGAGCGATGCGCGCCCCCTGGCTCCACAGGCTCAGTGCGAGACCAGCGGCGAGGAAGGACGAGAGAATCCAGGGGACTCGAGATCGCATGGCGCGCTCCAAGGGGGGCACTGTCTGGGGACTCGGTGCCGCGAGCCAATGGCTCCAGTGAAATGGCGTCTGTGGCCAGCAGCCGGGAAGCTGTCGTGCCGACTAGGGCGAAGGTTCTCAGAACACGGTTGGTGCTGCAATGAAGATCTTGTTTGGCTTCTGGTCGTCTCTCAGTCTCCCAGGAGGCAGGGCCCGTCGCAGGGATGGATGACCGTGCCCTCCACACCTGCCTCGAAAAAGGCTTCTATCTGAGCCTTTACCTCGTCGGTTCTACGGATGCCATCGTGGGCACCGCTGATGTCGGCAGGTCGGTTGATGTCGGGCGGTAGACCTTTTTGAGGATCGAACTGGAAGTAGGCGGAGGCCGCTGGCCCAAGAGGGGCCTGGGCGGTCTCCAGCCCGAACACTGGGTGCACCTCGGGCGCCACCAAGGGCAGGCCCAGGCTGCGCGCCACGATCTCCGACGCGAAGTTTCGGACCTGCTCATCGCCGACCGAGACTTGCCAGAGGCCATTGCGTCCCTCGAGCCCCGCTAGGTGATTGATGGGGTCGACCGGGTCCCACATTAACTGAGTCACGGAGTAGAGCAGTTGGCGACCGACGGGGTCTGGGAGTGTCTCGACGGCAAAGCCCTCCAGTGGTTCCCAGTTGGACGACCGGTCGAGCATCATCGACCAGACCCCTCCGGGTACATGGAATACGGCATTGTCGATGACCTCGGAGTTGGCGAGAAGGACGGTGCCTGCGATACCGCCGAGGGAGATTCCGAAGTAGTAGGTGCGGGCTGGGTCGACCAGCGACTCCCCGCTCTCGGCAGCCAGGAACGGTTCGTTGATGAATGCGGTCTCGAATAGCCGCCCGAGAGCCAACTGATTGGCGACGCCCTGGATCAGCTTGTCGGTCAGCAAAGGAAATCGACCGAGGTTGGTGGCGACCCGCACCGAGTCAGCGACGTCGCGCTCTGTGAGGCCTCGCCACTCGCCCCCAACACAGATGGCCTGTAGCCGATTGCAGAGATCGACGGTTCCCGATTCGTCGCTGTGGCTTGCGATGTAGTTTTGTGGCGCGCTGAAGAGGCCGTGCCCGAACACCAGCACCGGCACAGATCCCGCTTCAGAGGCTCGGACGGACTCCGGGACCGTCAACACGAAGTACGCTTCGTCCAGTCCCCTCGGAGTGGGCAGGTCGTCCTCGTCGAAGCGGAACATGCCGCGATCGTGTTCGTCGGGGTCAGTGGCCTCTTCGTCTTCTGCCCAGGGAAAGTGCGTCACCTGGACGGAGCCCCTGACCTCACGCCACAGCCCTTCGGGGATCAGGTCGCCGTCATCGGCATCGGCGATGAGCGAGTAGCTGGGCTCCATGTCATGGCTGGGGTCTAGTGGTACCTCAGCGCGGACGGTGTCCACGACCCGGTGAAACGGTGCGAGGACATTCTCCTCTGAGCCGGTGAGGAAGTCCCAAGCAAACACGACTCTCGAGCGCTCTACGCCGATGCTCTCGAGCCGGTCCAGCAAGTCCCGATAGTGGCCCTCGACGCTTGCATCCAGCTCTTGAGCGCGGCGACCGTCACGCATGGCAGCGAAGGCCTCGGGGGCTGGGAATGGCGTACCGTCCATTTGGAGCAGACTGTCTGTGAGGACGGCGGCGACGCGCTTGTGAAAGCCCATGGCTCTCAGCGGACGGATCAAGAGCACCCTATCGACGTCGTTCTGGGGCTCCCACGCGTCCAGTTCTGCGAACACCGGGATGGGCTCCCCGCTCTCCAGATCCCATAGTTGGACCGATGATGAGGGGTCGAGCGACAGCTCGGGGTTCGACAGGGGTGGGAGGGAACTCTCGTCCAGGGCCACGCCGGGAGAGAGCCACAGGGTGTTGGCCTGCGAGAAGCCGTCTCGCCGGTTCAGTCGCACCCGATCCATTGGGTCGCCATCTCCCACCGGCACAAATCCCTCAGGGATGGCCAGGGTGCAGCCTGTGGGTTGATTGGAGTCTGTTTCCATCAGGTGCATGGATGGGTAGGGGTTGCCCGCGCTGCCGTCCAAGAGCCCCGGCTGGCCGCCGATTCCGCAGAGCCCCGAGGCCTCGGGAGCCGGGCAGCCCCCAACGATCACGGCCAGGCCTAGAACTAGCCAACCGGTGCGCTTGTGGTGGGCGAGCCTCGGGATGCTTGGGTGCACCGCGAGACCTTGCCACAGTCAACGGGTCCAGGGGAGATGGAAGATCGTTCCCCAGGACCCGTCGCGGTGGCGGTGGCCTTGGCTGACGCTCAGTTCTCGAGATCGATGCGGAAGAGTTGGTCGGAGGCTTCGTCGATGACGAGCAGCTCACGCTCTGTCCGATCCCAAGCGAGGCCCTGGATGTCGGTGATCCCGTAGCTGCTGAGGTCTCCGAGAGGCTCGAAGCTGGCATCCACCAAGGAGAATCGGTGCAGTTCAGAGCCGCGTCCCAGGATTAGGCTGCCCTCTCCGTCCGCAGCCAGTCCACCAGCAACGAAGTTCGCGTCCTGGAGGGCATGCCAGGCTAGGTCGAAGCCATCCTGGGCATCCCACTGACCCACCTGAGCGGAGACGAGCGAGCCATCCGCATCGGAGAACGTCTGGGGCTGGGCGTACAAGATGTCGGTGGTGGGGTCGTAGTCGAGAGAGTGAGTGACCTGGTAGAGAGGCTCCTCCTCCCAACCAGGCTCGTAGCAGAAGTGCTGCTGGAGTGTGTCTTCGTTGAGATCCAGGAGGTAGCCATCTGCCGCGGCGGTCAGGGCGAAGACACCTTCGTCGAGCACGGCGATATCAGTGAACTCGGACTGCTGCGGGACATCGGGTGTGGGCAGCGCGTCTGCTGCAGCCACGAGCGTAGCGGTGCCGTCGGGAAGTAGTTCATAGATGCCCTTCCAGGCCTCTAGCACAAAGACCTGGCCGGTCTCGGCATCGACGGTGACTCCAACGGCCTCCAGATCGTCCAGCTCCAGAGCCTGGCGAAGTTGGATTGCGTGTGTGACTTGTCCCGGTGGCGTCGTGAGCGCTGGCTCACAGGCAGACAGTGTCAGGGTGAGAGTGCTCGCAAGGGCGAGGAGGAAGGGGGCGCGCGCTGAGTTGTAGTGGGGCATGGGGTCTCCGGTGGGTTCGGTGACCCACCCTTAGAGCAGGGACCGTGCCAACTCGTCGGGCCGGTTGGGAGTGGCGGTCTATCCAATGCCCTAGCGTGGATAAGAACGCCGCCGCAATGCACCGATGAGTACGACCACGAGAGCGGCTATTGCGGTCCGAGAATTGTGCTCCACTCGGTGTTGATCCTTGCCGGTGCTGGACCTGGTCAGCGATGCGGTGCACCCACAACTCAGTGGGTCGGGCTCGGGATCTGTCGCTACTTCGAGCCGGAAGCGATAGGGCAAGCCCAGGTCCGGTGCCTGCACCTGGGATGTGGCCGAGATGGCCAGGTAAAAGGCGCTCTCTTCGGCCACCATCAGGCTGATCTCGGCCGGCGACCCACCGGTTCCCTGGGTGATGGGTACGTACTCAGCATGGTCGAGGTAGTCCCGCACCAGAGTGGCCCACCACTGGACACCGTCCTCCTGGAGGGCCTCGAAGCCGACGTGGAGCAGACCCTGCGCGGGTCGCCGGAGTCGTATGACGTTGTAGCCGTTGGGCCAGGGGCGAAGCGAGACAGGAGGATCGACCCATCCGTCGGTGCCGGTGCCCTCCATTTGGACCGCAAAGCGTTGATCGGCGCCGGGGACGAGCGCGCCGTACTCCTCGATGGCGTCCTCAAAATCCCGTCCGAGTTCGTAGTCCCAGGTGGCGTTGTGTGCGGCGAAGGCTCCGAACGCACTGGCCAGGTCGCTGTCGGCTTCCCTCAGTAGAGCGTCCAGTACCTCCAGTGGCGAGTCGGAGGGACCCGCCCCGAGGAACGACTGGGCGACGAGGCTGGGGTCGGCGATGTGCTCGCTCACGAACAGGGGCAGGATGAACGCGCCGTAGTGTCGATAGCGGAGGATGGTCTCGTCATCTTCGGGGGCGAGGTAGTCGATACCCAAGTGGGGCGTGTAGGCATAGCCCACCAGGTGTCGGGGGACGATCCGATCGTCGGGAAAGGCCTCGAGGGCAGCCCAGTCCGCTGTGGCTTCCCGATACCAAGATGCCGCCAGCGGGGCCGCTAGGTAGGCCCCCGTTTCATACTGAACAGCGTGAAAAAACTCGTGTGCAGCTACCTGACTTCGGATGTCTACATCCACAGCGGCATCCGGTGCGAGGACGATCATCCCGACCCCTGACGGGTCGGTGGTGAAGTAGCCGGCAAAGTCACCAATGGGCGGTGCGTTGCCTCCCGAGTTCCCGATGTACACGTTGAATAACCAGTCCTCTGAGCCCTGGGGAGCGGGGAAGCCCAGCACGTCGATGAACTCCACCCAGGACACCTCGAGCGCTGCAGCGACGACGCTGGCATCCACTGGGTCGAGAGCCAGCTGGTCGCCCCACTTGATGATGAAGTTCTCCGAGGCGAACTGGCCCGGGAAGGCCCCGAAAGCATCTCGTTCTGCTTTCTCCCCGCCTCTCGGTGAGCTGAAGTGGTGTTCATGGGGCGCATCCTCCCACTGCGGTAGAGCGTGGGGAGGGGGACAGGTTGGTGCCTGGAAGACAGCGAGCGCTTCGCAGGGGCTGGCGCTGGCGAGGACGACTGAGGCTAGTGCGACCCAGAGGCGTGGGTTTGGGGTTGCTCGGGGATGCTCCGCTTGCCAGGAAGGTGAAATCCACAGGGTCGGTGAGTGCCTGAGCATGGTCAGCAGCATCCTAGCTTGCGTTCGTTGCTAACCTTGTCGTTTCGGGGTTGATGCCCCGCTGCACAGTGGAGAGCACCCATGGCCGACCGAAGTTACCGGGTTCAGAAGAGCGAAGGCGAGTGGAGAGAGGAACTGGATGAGGAGCAGTACCATGTGCTTCGCGAGAAGGGGACCGAGCGTGCCTTTACCGGGAAGTACTGGGACCACAAGGGCTCAGGCGACTACGCCTGTGCGGGCTGTGGACAGGCGCTGTTCTCGTCGCAGAGCAAGTATGACTCGGGTTGTGGGTGGCCCAGCTTCTATGCTCCAGCCGACCCGGCTGGTATCGACGAGGCAGACGATCGCAGCTTTGGGATGGTGCGCATCGAGGTCCTCTGCTCCAACTGTGGTGGGCACCTCGGGCACCGGTTCCCCGATGGCCCCGAGCCCACGGGGCAGCGCTATTGCATCAACAGCGCATCACTGACTTTTAGCGACTCAGCGCCACAGGGCAGCGACGAGTCCGACTGAGCCATGCGTCATTGTTGCGTGTGTCGGGCACCGGGAACGCCTCGCGGGCGCTGAACACGCGGTTAGACTGCTTGCATGTCCTCTCGTCTTCGATCCTGGGGTCTGTCGTGGGTGGTCACCTCAATGGTGGCACCTTTGGCCTTGGTTGCGGCCTGCGAGGACTGGAACTGGGAGGGGCGCTATGCAGGCGAGTGTAATGATGGAGCAGACAACGACGGCGACAGCTTCTTCGACTGCAATGACTCTGATTGTGCGGGTGCTCCCAACTGTGTCGAGGCGGTGGGGGACGACGACGATGGGGATCTCGTCCAGGTGGACGAGGGTGAGATTCGTCTGACGCCGCTGGTCGAGCCCCTTGGTCTTGACCCCATGCGCACGTATGGGGTTGCGCTGGTGGACTTTGACGAAGATGGTCTTCCCGATGTGACCCTGGCTGCCAAGGAAGGGCTCTTCCTATTGCGCAACTTGGGCGACTGGTCGTTCGAAGACGTGACCGCGGACTGGGGCGTGGACACGGTAGCGGCGGGGGACAATGTACGTCAGGCGCACGGTGTGATCTGGGTAGACATCGATGACGACGGAGATCTCGACCTGTTTCTCGTGCGTCGGGTTCGATTGCTGGATGATGGGCCCGGGATCCAGTCCCGTCTCACGCCCACCTTGTTCCTAAACAATGGCAAGGGGCGTTTGTTGGTGGGAACACAGTCCAGTGGGCTTAGCGTTCAGGGCTACTGGGAGGGAGCAGCCTTTGGGGACCTCGATGGCGATCGCGATCTGGATCTCATCGTTTTAGGTGGGATCAACAGCAACAGTGATTGGTACGAGAACCCAGGTTTTGCTGGTAGCCCGGGCAAGCTGTTCAGGAATACGGGCTCGGGGGTGTTCGAAGACGCAACCGATGACTGGGATTGTGCGGGCCCCTTGGATAGTGAGAGTTGGGAGGTCTTGGCTCTCGATCTGGATGGCGATGGGGATACCGATCTCGTCGAGGCCAATGATCGTAGGCCATCCACAATCTGTCTCAACGAGGGGGCTGGAAGCTTCGTGGATCTGGGTGACTCGGTCTCTCTGAACTTTGGTAGCCCCATGGGGCTCGATGCCGGCGACCTCAATGGCGATGGCTGTGTGGATGTGTATGGCACCAACTTTGGCTTCCCCGATACGGTGCTGAACTTCGGGCCCGACGGTCAGTTCACCGAGATCTACCAGTCACTGGTGGGGGTCGGGCAGGACGTCTCGGCTCCTGTCAGCGGCTATGGCGTATCGATCCATGACACGGATCTCGACGGCGATCAGGACGTCTTGTGGGTTGCGGCCTATGACACGAACGTGAGCGACAACACCATCGAGCCTGGCGTCCTGGCTTATGCGGAGGGACACCGAAGCGGTCAGCTACCCAGCTTGACCTACATTGCGCCGGGGCCCCACGACTTGTTTACCGCGGACCACAACTCCTACGGTCTGGCGCACGGAGACTTGGATGGGGATGGTGATCTCGACTTCCTGGTGGGGGTCGATCACGATCCGATGCTCAGTGACGGAGGAGAGCCGAGAAACGGTCGGGCTGGTCCGCCTCTGCCCGAGGTCAGCTCGAACTCCTTCTTGCTTCGCAACGACAGCTACACCAAGGGCTTCCAGCATCTGAGCATCACGCTCCGACAGGAGCCGCCGAACGCGCGGGCGGTCGGCGCCGCCGTCTTCGTTCGGGCGGCTGGTCAGCAGACAGGACGTGTCCTGACCTCTGGCAGCTCCTTTCTCTCGTCGCACGCGCTTCCGCTGCACTTTGGTCTCGGCGCAGATACGACGGCCGAGTGGGTGCTTGTGCGTTGGCCTGATGGATTTGAGCAGATCTTTACCGACGTGGCGGCCGGCGACGTGACGCTGACTCGGTCGGAGAGTCCCTGTGTCCCCGAGGGGACCTGCTCGGGGATCGCCCTAGGTTGTGGTGACTGAGCCCACCATGTCTTCGGGCTGGCGTGAGGCCGCACTGCGGGCATTGCTTGTGGTCTGCTGTGTCCTGGCGGCTTGTGTTGGGGAGCGCTGGGAAGGCCAGTACGGGGGAGAGTGCGACGACGCCGCTGACAATGACTTGGACACCTTGTTTGATTGTATGGACCCCGATTGCGCAGGGGCTCCGACGTGTCAGGGAGCAGGCGATGAGGACGTCCCCTCCGCGGGCGCGTCCAGCTTCAGTGAGGGCGCCGAAGTACCTTGTGCTGAGCCGTTCTCGGGCCTTGACAGGCTTTCCGAAGAGGGGGCTGCGCGTGGGCTGACGGAGATGGTGCGACAGAATATCGCTGCGGCCGAGGGAGGGGATGGGGCCGCGGATGCGGCTCAGGGGGGGCCGCTGGCCGCCCAAGATCTGGATGGTGATGGGGATATTGATCTGGCCCAGGGGCCCCGTGTTCTCTACATCAACGATGGCACCGGCCATTTTTCGTTGATTGAGGGACCGCAGCCCATCTCGTCAGAGGGATATTCGGGGTTTCTGGCAGCCCAAGATCTCAATGGAGATGGCTTGGTGGACCTCGTAGCCCCGTGGCAGGCCAGCGAGCAGGCGGTACTCAATGTGTGGCTCAGCGATGGCGTCTTATCGTATGGGGCTGCGCAGCAGATTTCGGTGGACATGGGCTGGGATGGAGTCAATCCAACGATTGCCCTGGGCGATGTGGATGGGGACGGAGACCTCGATCTGGCCTACATCACGGGAGGCTGGGATTCATCCACTGGGGGAGGCTTCCCGACTCACATCTACGAGAATGAGGACGGTTATTTCTCGCCCATGATGCAGCTTAATTCCGGTGGCGCGGCGGGCAATGTATCGAGCCAGGTTGCGCTGTTCTCCGATCGGGATGGGGATGGCGATGCGGACCTGTTTGTTGGCAATGACTGGCCCAACATCGGCTTGCCATCGGCTTTCTGGCGGAACGAGGGGGCCGACGCTGGTGGTACCCCGGTGTTGGTGGAGGACGGGCAGTCTGTCTACGCCGACCTGGACATGTTGGCGATGGGCATTGATGGGGTGGACCTCAATGGCGACTTGCTCATCGACTACTGCATCACGGATGTGGGCCCGCCCATCTGCCTAGTCAGTGGTGCGGATGGACTCTATGTGCAGCAGAACGTGGCGTTGGGTCTGTACCCGCAGGACATGCCCGCTGAGATCTTCCCCAGCACGGTGGGTTGGTCCCTCGATTTTGTGGATCTCGACAACGATGGTTGGGTTGAGGCGCTGCAGGCCAGCGCACCGGACAGTGTGGCCAGGGGCATGGGCATCAGTGAGCTCGCCGACCTGGTGTGGAAGGGCGGCCCAGACTTGGAGAACAACAACCCAGATGTCACGGTTTTCGATGATGTCACTGTGGAGATGAACTTCGCCAACTTGGAGCCCAACTACTCTCTGGTTACCGCTGATTTCGATGGGAATGGGTGGGTCGATGTGGCGACAGCCGGGCCGGGACACACGCCCAACCTCTACATGAATCGCTGTGGAGCCGAGTCTTGGGTCGAGATTGACTTCATCGGTCCGGCGGAGAACACCGAGGGACTCGGCGTCTGGGTAGAGGTAGAGGCCGGTGGTCGTACACAGGTTCGAGAACTCTACGGCTTGCGAGCCACCGGGCAGGGACCGTCACGCCTCCACTTTGGCTTGGGCTCGGCAGAATCGGTGGATCGGTTGTTCGTCCGCTGGCCGGGAGGCGAGGTGGGGACCGCTACCGGTTTGGGTGTGCGGCGAACGATCACGGCGACACCCTCTCGGGCCGCTCCCAGCCAGTAACGGCGTAGAGGCTCGGCGGCTCCAGCCTAGCGACTACAGCCGGAGACGAGCAGCACTAGGGCTTTCTGGGCGTGGAGCCGGTTCTCTGCCTGGTCGAAGAGCGCCGAGTTGGGCGTGCGTGAGGTCGCGTAGTCGATCTCGTCTCCATAGTGTGCTGGCAGGCAGTGCAGGATCACTGCGTCGTCATCAGCGCGCTCCATCGTGGTGGCGTCGATGCGGTAGTCGGCGAAGATCGCTTTTCGCGCTTCCGCCTCTTTCTCCTGACCCATGGAGGCCCAGACGTCCGTGTAGAGGACGTCGGCTCCCTCGGTGGCCTCCAGGGAATGAACAGCTTCGATGTTCGCACCGGTCTGGCTGCCCACCTCGCTCGCTATCTTCAGCACCTCGGAGTCGGGCTCGTAGCCTTCCGGTGTGATGATGCGCATGTGCATGCCTACGCGCGCTGCCCCGTACATCAGCGAGTGGGCCACGTTGTTGCCATCGCCGATGTAGCAGGCCTGAAGTCCGGCGAGCTGCCCCTTGCGCTCCTGGACGGTCTGCAGATCGGCGAGGATCTGGCACGGGTGTTCGAAATCGCTGAGTGCATTAATGACCGGGACCGTCGCGCTCGCCGCCAGCTCTTCGACCAGGTGGTGTCCGAAGACCCGGGCCATGATGACGTCGACGTACCGAGACAAGACCAGCGCAATGTCTTCGGTGGTCTCGCGCTTGCCCAGGCTGATGTCTGTGGGCCCGAGGTAAATGGCGTGCCCACCCATCTGGGTCATGCCCGCCTCGAACGACACCCGCGTACGGAGCGACGGTTTCTGGAAGATCATCGCGAGCGTCTTGCGCTCGAGAGGGGTCTCTCCGAATGCTGCAGGGTCAGCCTTGACCGCCTGGGCTGCCGCGAGAACGGCGTGGATTTCGTCCGCACTGAAGTCGAGGACCGAGATGAAGTTCCGGCCGGTGAGAGACGAAGGCATGGGGACTCCTCGTTAGGCGCAGTGCCTAGTTCAGCGGCTGGGTGAGGACCTCTTCGAGTCGCTCGAACGCCCAGTCGATCTCTTCGCGCGTGATGACAAGTGGGGGGGCAAGGCGGATCACCTGCTCGTGGGTGTCCTTGCACAGCAAGCCCCTCTTGAGCAGCTTCTTGCAGTATTGGCTGGCCGTCCCGGCTTCCTTCTCCATCTCGATGCCAACCCAGAGACCACGACCACGGATTTCCTTGATGGCGTCGGTCTCCAGCGTGCCGAGCTTCTGGAATAGGTAGTCCCCAAGTTCCTTGGCTCGAGCCTGATAGGTACCTGCGGCTAGCACGTCTACGACCTTGCGCCCAACAGCGGCCGCCAGCGGGTTCCCCCCGAAGGTGCTGCCGTGATCTCCGGGTGTAAAGACCGACAGGATCTCGCGGGAGGAGACCACCGCGGACAAGGGGACGATGCCGGCTCCCAGA
>MDTE01109176.1_pt1 | contig 12363 bp, 8 predicted proteins | sample 811231 | NCBI WGS metagenome assembly MDTE01 (sample SAMN05326651, study PRJNA326480) | marine metagenome | isolation source: seawater | place: Indian Ocean: Red Sea | collected 2010
AACTGCCCCGCGTCCCCAACGTGCTGACCCAGCTGGATATGAACCAGCAACTGGCGAAGAAAAACTACCGCCTCCAGCTCGAAAAATACCAGGGTCAGCTCTATCGGCTAGTACAACGGGCGCGCGAGCAAAACCGCTCGACCATTCTGGTCTTCGAAGGCGCCGACGCCGCGGGTAAGGGCGGGGCAATCCGCCGCCTGACCGCCGCCCTGGAGGCCCGTGACTTCCAGGTAATCCCCATCGCCGCACCGACTGATGAAGAGCACGCCCAGCCCTATCTCTGGCGCTTTTGGCGGCATCTGCCGCGCGCCGGACGGGTCACTATCTTCGACCGCAGTTGGTACGGCCGGGTGCTGGTCGAGCGCATCGAGGGCTTCGCCTGCCGCGACGAGTGGCAGCGCGCCTACTCCGAGATCAACGATTTCGAACGCCAGCTGGTCGAACACGGCATAGTCCTCGCCAAATTCTGGATTCACATCGACAAGGACGAGCAGTTTCAGCGCTTCAAGGACCGCCAGGTCACCCCCTACAAACGCTGGAAAATGACCGACGAGGACTGGCGCAACCGCGAGAAGTGGGATCACTACGAGGCGGCGGTCGATGATATGGTCGCCCGCACCGACACCGATTGCGCGCCCTGGACTCTGGTCGAGGGCAACGACAAGCGCTTCGCGCGGGTCAAGGTGATTCGCACACTGTGCGAACGGCTGCAGCAGGCGCTGGACGCTTAGACGGGTTCAGCGCCCTTCGCGCATCTGCACCGGCGACGCCGCCAACCCGTCCAGTTGCAGCAACTCACCGCTCTTAGGGTCGGCCTGCCCGAATGCCAACACCCCGGTTGGGCACGACTGTACGCAAGCGCTGCAGCGCACGCATTCGGGATCGGCCATCGGCAAACCTTTGTTGGCAAAGTTCATGATGTCGATGCCCTGGTGGCATACCGCAGTGCAGACATTGCAAGAAATGCACTTCTTCTTTTCGGCGAAGATGCGGAAACGGCTGAAGCGCGCGTAGACGTGCATCAGTGCTGCCAGCGGGCAGGCGAAGCGGCACCACACCCGGCCGCTGAACCAGAAATACGCCCCGTAGCCGACCACCCCGGCCAGCATCAGATCTATCGCCCAGCGGTAATTGAGCTGGATGCCGAAGATCTGCCAGCCATAGAGCATGCCCTCGTAGAGTTCGCGCATCCACTGGCCGCAAGCCGTAGCCGGCCAGATCCAGCCCGCAACCCGCCCCAACAACATCACCACGCACAATCCCAGAATCACCTGCCCGATGATATTGAGCTTGTTCCACACCAGGCCGTGCGGCATCTTGTGTCGCTGGGTGTCGCCCAGCGTTTCGGCCAGCGCGCCGCAGGAGCAGATCCAGCCGCAATAGGCGCCCTTGCCCCAGAAGTAGATGATCAGCGGCAATAGCACAAAGGTCTGCACCACGCTGATCGCCAACCACCACCACAGCGGCTCGCCGCTGAATACATTCCACACAAAGAGCGGCCAGGCCAGCACCAGGCCGAAAGCTCGCCAGTACTCGCGGCCATGGTCGTAATCGACCTGCGGGAACAACGCGTCGGCCAGGCCTTTGGCCCAACCCGTATCGAAAACGCCGTTGTGCCCCAGATAGGGCAGAATGATATAGGGCAGCAAAAACAGCGGCACGATCTGCACCGCGCCCAGCGAAAGAGTCTGCCACTTGACATAGGGCGTCTGCCGCCGCGCGATCCGCTTGTAGCCGAAGACGATAATCAGCAGCGTGTAGATCAGGCTGTACCAGAAGCCGGGTTTGCCCAAATTGAAGGTCAGCACGCCCAATAGCGTCGATAAATCGTTCGCCTGCGCCGACAGCCCCTGCATCAGTTCGGGGATATTAAAAGGGAAGAGCTGGCCGGCCTCGAAGGCAGAGGTCAAATCGCCGCCGGCCTTCCAATTGTAAATAAAAAAGCACAAGGCCATAAAGAGCGAAAAGCTCCACCAGTGCCGGGGCCGCATCTCGCCGTTGATCTCGACCCCCGAGCGGCGGAAAAACTCCAGCGGCGCCTCGCGCCCGATCATCGCGAATACCGCATCGTTGGGCAGGGTGTGCTCCTGTCCCTCGGCGTCCTTGAGCGAGGCGGCGGCGTCTTCGATCGCCAGCAACCGGCTGCCCATCATCAAGGTAATCGAGCCCTGCTTGCGTCCCTCCTCCATAAAGTGCCCGCTGCCAGTGGTCACCCGCTCCGACGACGGCGTGGCCACCGCCACGGGCGCCATCGGGTCGGCCTCCAGCATCGCCAGCTTTTCGATATTCTCCGGCTTGGGCCGCGAGAATTCGGGCTTGCGGTACGACAGGGTCACCCTACCACCGCACTGCGCGATGGCGATGGCCGTCTCCAGCGCGCTATCGCCGCCGCCGACCACCAGCACGTCGCGATCGTCGAAGTCGCTGGGGTCGTGCAGGCGATTGAAAACTTTGTCGCGGTCTTCGCCCGGCACGCCCAGCTTGCGAAAATTTCCCGAGCGCCCAATTGCCACCACCACCCGCCGCGCCAGCAAATTCTCTCCCTGCGGAATCTGCAATTCAAGGTGGTCGCCGCGCTTTACCACCCCTTCCACCCGCGCCAGCACCGGCTCAATCCCCTGCCCCAGCGTCTGCTCCTTCAACTCAGCAACCAGCGGTTCCTTGACCTCGGACTCGAAGCAAATCTGCCCCGCCGGCTCCATGTCGGTCGGATAGGTATAAATCGGCTTGCCCGTAGGAAAATTGACCAGCGTCGAAAACGGCTCCGTAGCCTCCAACAACGCAAAGTCCAACCCGGCCTCCCGCGCCTCGAGCGCCGCCGACATCCCCGCAACCCCTGCGCCTACGATCGCTAGATCCAGCACGCCCTCTTGCCCACCGCCCTTGAATCGCCCATTAGATAGGATATGCCGCACCGCCCGCGCCCCCGTATCCGCCGAAAACTTCAACAGCGGAATCCCGGTCAGATCGCCGACGATATACAAGCCCGATATATTACTCTCCCCATGGCCATCCACCTGCGGCAGTTTTTCCACCATCCCCGCCGGCCACCGCGTGTGTAACCAGTGCATGTACTTGCGCAAAAAGTTCATACCAGCCACCCGCAGAACAAGATTGATTCTCCCCGTACTTCTGAAGCCGCACAGTCCCGAGCGAGACGGGCCAGCACAGCGGTTGCAATGACTCGGCGCCCGACCAAAAGGCACTCCACACTCAAACTGCGAAAAAAATCAACGCAGCAACGACATCGTCCGCACCTGGCTAAACCCCACCTCCGGCATCTCCAGCCGGCACCAATAGGTCCCGCTCGCCACCGGCGCCCCCCCGTCGTCGCGCCCGTCCCAGCGCTGCAGGTAAAGACCCTGCGGCCGATCTCCATCGACCAGCACCCGCACCGGCTGCCCCGCGGCATTGTACACGACCAGCCGTACCGCGCCGGCCACCGGCAACGCGTATTGGATCTGCGTCTGCGCATTGAACGGATTCGGGAAATTTTGCTCAAGCGCAAAGCCGTCGGGCGTGGTGTCGAAGGTCTCCTCCACCGCCGTGACCGGTGCGATATCCTCCGCACTGAGGATGCCCTCGCCCTGCCAGATGCGGGTCTCGGGCCAATAGGCCGCCCAGGCGAACCACATAGAGTTGTAGGCCGGCACCTGCTCGAGCTTGCGGCCAGCCAGCGGGCCGGCGACGGCCTCACCGAGCATATTCCAGCGCGATCCCGTCTCGACATCCACAAACTCCACCGGCAACGATCCCTGTGGCTCGACGGCATAAAAGCTCAACAAATCGCCATCGACCCGGCTGAAATAGCTCAGCGCAGTGCGCGACGCAGCGTGGTAGATGGTGACCATCAGATCATCGCCGACGACGTCGTTGATCACCGCCCCATCCGGCATCGCCCGTAAGGGATAGGCCTTAGTCTCGCCACCGCGGCACAACCCCACGACCATATCCTTGGTCTCGAAGCGCTTGTCGAGGGTGCCGCCATTGGTCGAAGGCAGAAAAATCAGAAAGTCGTTGGTATCGCGGTAATCGCCCCGCGCGCTGATATAGGGATACGACTGATACGCTCGCTCGTTGTAGGGCGGACGCTCGCCCGAGTAGCGCTCCCAGCCGGTGCTGGCTTCCACCACCGTGGTGGCGGGGTACATCCGCTGCCACATCGCCCAAGTCGTCTCGACCACCGGCATCAGTTCGAGGCGCTCGCCGGCCCGCTCGCCATTGATGGCGGTGTAAATCATCTGCGGGTAGAGCGTATTGCCGTCGCGGCGGTCGTACATCACCAGGTTGCTATTGATCAACAGCCCGGAAACTCCAAACTCGATCTGCGAGCCATCGCTATCGGTGGCGTTGAAGACCTGGCCGGTGCCCGTCAGCGGACACAGCGAGACCGTGACCGACATATCGCCGATCCTGTCGTTAACGATCTCATTCCACCAGCCGATGTTGTGCGGGTAGGCACGCGGCTCGCCATTGATGACCAGCCCCATCACCACGTCGTCCTCGCGCAGGTAGCCCACCTCGTTGGGGGCCACAAAATTCGGATTGGTTAACGCCGGTATGCCGTCCTTGGGCACGCCGCCGGACACGAGATGAGTGCTGAGGAAACCCGGTTCGTCGTAACGCCCAGCCTCCGCCGGACCCGCAGTAAGGGCCAATGCCCAAAACGCCGCCACAAAGCCGTGCCGCATGGAATACTCCTTTCGGCCAGAGCCATCTGAATGCTCGCTTCTTTTGATGCCAGGCGCGCCCGCTCCGTTTCAATCGCCGCGCCCCCATAGCCGGGCCAGCACCGCGCCGGCGGGCGAAGAGCACAGCACGCCAAATCTCAGCATATGAAAATACAGCGCGCGCCAACAGGCGGCTACAGCGCGTTTTTCATGCTGCGATATTAATCATATCCACATTATAAACAATAATATACAAAAAATATAGCGGCGACGATTTTCTTGACAAGGGCCGGTCCGCCGCCATAATTGTGTAAAACGCCTGACCAGGATATTCCATGACCACCATCGACGAAAAAATCTGGCACCTGCAGCACTGCCCACTCTTCTCCGGCGTCAGCGAAGAGGAACTGAAAGACCTCGAGCACATCACCGTGATGGTCAAGCTCAAGCCGCAGGAGCGCATCCTCTCCGCGCACCAGGAGGAGCGCGCGATCTGGCTGATCAAAGAGGGCCTGGTCAGCCTGACCTATGGCGACGCCGAGGGCAAGGACGCCACCGTGATGCTGCTGTCTGCGGGCGACCTCTTCGGCGCGCTGGAGCGGGGCGGGGAAGAGGAGATGGACGCATATGGCGAGCACGTAGTGGCCCTCAAGCCGACCGTGCTCTGCCGCATGACCCAGCAACAGATGGATAGCCTGTTGCACAAGCATCCGGACATGGCCTACCGGGTCACTAAATTTTCCTGGCAGCGCATAGCCCGCCTACAACAGCGCCTCGCCGATATCATGACCAAGTCGGTGCGCCAGCGCTTGGCGATCCTGTTGCTCAACCTGGCCGGCGAATACGGCGACGAGCGCGACGGCATCCACTCGCTGGGCCTGACCATCACCCACGACGACCTCGCCCGCCTGGTCGGTTCGAGCCGCGAAATGGTCAGCAAAGTCCTGAGCGACTTCCGCCAACTCGGCTGGATTCACTCCTCCCGCAAGACCATCGAACTGCTCGACCGCCCCGCCCTCGCGGCAATCGCCGAGACCCCGGGTGCCTGATCCGCCCAATCACCGAGCACGACCCGCCATGATCCACGCTATTTGCCCGCCCCGCGCCAGGGCGATGACCAACCGCGCTTTCCGCCTTGCAGGACAACCGCTCCATCGCGGCACCGGATCCACCCTCTGCTCCGCGCTATCCATACCGTGAAAATCCTCCTCGTTTTCCTGCTTTTGGCCGCCTGTACCCCCCTGCCGCCGACTCAAATCCCCGACCTCGACACCGGTCCCTTCCCGCACGACGCCCTCGACCGGGTACAACGGCGCTTCGTCGATTTGCAGGGCCGCGTCGATTACCCCGCCCTGCAACGCGACCCGGCCGACCTCGAAACCTACTACGGCCTGGTCGCCGCCTACAGCCCCGACAGCCACCCGCAATTCTTCCCCGACCCCCAGAGCCGGCTGGCCTACTGGATCAACGCCTACAACGCCGCTACGCTCAAAGCCGTACTCGCACACTATCCCATCCGTTCGGTCGCTGAGGTCGAAGCGCCAGCGCTGCTGTTCTTCATGCCCGAGAAGAGCGGCTTCTTTTATTTTCTCCGCCCCGTCTTCGGCGGGGAGGAATGGAGTCTCTACCACCTCGAACACGACCTGATCCGCCCCCGCTTCAAAGATCCGCGGATCCACTTCGCGCTCAACTGCGCCTCGCGCGGCTGTCCCCGCCTGCCGCGCCGGGCCTTCAGCGCCCGCGACCTCGACGCCGAACTCGACCGCGAGACCCGCATTTTCCTCTCCGAGGCGCGCAATTTCCGCGTCGACTTCGCCGCCCGCGCCGTCTATCTGTCGTCGCTATTCGATTGGTACAGGGAGGATTACATCGCATGGCTGGCGGCGCAGGGAATCGCACAACCGACCCTGCTCGACTACGTCCGCCGCTATCTGTCGCTGGCCAAGCGCAACAGGCTCGACCAGTGCGCGGAGTGCGCGGTGCGCTTTGTTACCTACGACTGGGATTTGAACGACCAGCGCAGCGCAGCCCGGCGATAAAACGGGCCCGCCCTCGGCCAACTACAAGCCATTGCGAGGGAAGAACCGGGCACGAACTCTCCCTCTCTGAGCCAGGTCTGGGCATAGGGTGAAGCCCATCGCGCCTCTCGCCCCCCAACCCGCAGCGCGAGAGGCAGCACAAGGGCTTGCCCGATAAGACGCTATCTAACAGCCCGCACCGCCCTGCTCCCCATACCTCTCCCGCAACACCCGCCGCATCACCTTATTCGACGCCGTCCGCGGCAGGTCCCCCACCACCACCACCTCGTGAATCTTGAACAACGGATTCAATTCCCGCCGAATCACCTGCTGCATCTCCCCCTGCACATCGCCAGCCTCCTCCAAAACCGCATACACCACCAGCAAACTCGGCCCCCCACCCGGCGGCGACACCGCGATCGCCGCGGTCTCTGCCACCCCCTCCATCGCATTCAAAACCCGCTCGATCTCCGCCGAGCTCACCTTGATCCCGCCCAGGTTCATTGCGTCATCGGCCCTGCCGTGTACGCGAAAGCGGTGTGGTGCCAGCCGCTCGACCTGATCGCCGTGGCGCCGCAGCGGCATGCCATTGTGCGTCGGCGCGCCGGCGTAATAGACCTCGTGGTGGTCGCGGTTGAGTATCTGGGTCGACATCCCCATCGCCGGCGGTACCAAAAATACTTCGCCGTGGTCGCACGAGCGCCCGTCTTCGTCGGCGATTACCAACTCGGTGCCCAGCGTCGGCGAGTTGAAGATCGATGGCGCCACCGGCACCACCGCAGTGCTGAGCAGATAGCCTCCCGCCAATTCGGTGCCGCCGCAGTACTCGAGCACCGGCCGATAGTCCGCCAGCGCCATCAGATAGTGCATGTCCTCGGCGTTGGAGCACTCCCCCGTGGCGCAGAACACCCGCACCGCGGAAAAGTCGATGCCCTCCATGCAGCCGGAGCGGCGCCAGGTCCGCACCAGGCTGGGGATGACGCCGAGCATATTGATCCCGGCCGCCTGCACAAACGACCCGAAGCCCCGTTCGTTGGGCGCGCCGTAGTACAGCGCCATTGTCGCGCGGTTTAAAAACGAGGCATAGATCAGCCACGGTCCCATCATCCAGCCCAGATTGGTCGGCCAGGCCACCACCTCGCGCGGATGGATATCGAGGTGGTAATGCGAGTCGGCGCCGCACTTTATCGGATTGGCGTGGGTCCAGGGCAGAGCCTTGGGGTCGCCAGTGGTCCCCGACGAAAAGAGAATATTGGTGATCGCCTCGGGTGCGCAGCTCACCGCCGCAAAGGGCGTCTCCACGCCCAGAAAATCCGCCCAGCGCAAATCGCCAGGCCGCAAGTCCCCCACTGGCCCGTCCTCGCACCCATCCAGTACCACCGTCCGCGGTGCTTGCGCCGCGACCAGCCGCGAGTAGAGCGGCAACTCACGCCCGCCGCGCACGATCACGTCCTGAGTAAAAACCGCTCGGGCGGCGCCGATGCGCAGCCGGGTCGCGATCTCGGGCGCGGCAAAACTGTCGGCGATCGCCACTACCGCGCAACCGGCTTTGACCGTGCCCAGGTAGATCGCCACCGCCTCCGCCGTCATCGGCATGTCTATCGCCACCCGATCGCCCGGCCGCAAGCCCAGCGCCCCCAACCCATGCGCGACGCGGTCGCACAGCGCCTCCAGTTCGCCATAACTCACCTGCGCCGGAGCGCCGCCCTCGCGCTGATAGACGATGGCCGGTTGTTCGGCCGGAGCCTGGAAACAGCTCTCGGCGATATTCAGTTCGGCCCCGGCCAGCCACCCCCCACTCCCCGGGTGCAATAGCTGCTCGTACCTCTTTTTAAAGCAGATCCCCAATCGCTGCACGGTTTTTTCCCAGAACGCCGCCCGCTCGGCGATGGACCACGCGTACAATTCCTCGTACGAGCCCAGCCCCAACTCGGTCTGCAGTTCCGTCACGTGCGCGCGCTCAATCGCCGCTGCCGCCGGAAAGTACACCGGCCCGCCCGCCGCGCCGTAAATCGCCTCGTAGACCAGGCGGTGCAGCGCGAAGGGATGGTCGGGTCGCAATTGCGCGACCGCCGAGCGCCAGTCGTCCTCCGGCGCGCCGTCCAATCCGGCCAGCAGGTCGGCCCATCGCTCGACCTCTGCCGCACTCAGGCCGCAGGCGGCCAATTGCTCGCGCCCCACCATCTCACTCCACCTCCAGCCGCACGCTGCGGCTCAACTCCGCCGGTGTCAGACAGCGCGCGGCAAGCACTCTTGCACGCAAGGCATCGATATGCACCCGCAGGACGCTCGAGCCGCAACCGACGACGAGCGTCGCGACGATGCCCCACAGGTAGCGCAGCGTCAGATGAGATTTGGGGATCATAGGGCCGGAAAACTCTACGCGCCCAACATCTCCCTCGTCACCTCCACCACATACCCCACATCCTCCACCCCCACGTGCCGATTCGCCACCAGCCGCGCCCCGTGCGGTGGCCGCGGATTGCACAGTACTCCCCGCTCTTTCCACCGCCCCACCACATCGGCCGCCGACCACCCCAACGCCGCGAAATCTACCTTCAATATATTCGTCGGCCGCGGCGGAAAAAGCACCTCCACGCCATCGATACTCCGCAATCCGTCGGCCAGTGCCTGCGCCACCGCGTGGTCGTCGGCCAGGCGCTCGACCATCTGCTCCAGCGCCACGATCCCCGCCGCCGCCACGACCCCCGCCTGCCGCATCGCCCCGCCGAGCCTTTTGCGCATGCGGTAGACCTCGTCGATAAAGGCCCGGTCGCCGCACACCAACGAGCCCAGTGGCGCGCTCAGTCCCTTGGACACGCAAAACATCACCGAGTCCACGTGCTGCGCATAGTCGCTCGCAGCGACACCCATCGCCACCGCTGCGTTGAAAATCCGCGCCCCGTCCATGTGCAGCTTCAGCCCGTGCTCGCGGCAGGCCTCGCCCACCGCCGCCATCTCCGGCACCGACCACGCGTGGCCGGCGTAATTGTTGTGGCTATTCTCGATGCAGACTACCTTCAACGGCGCAAAATGCGGATTGTCGACACGTACACTGGCGTGGATTTGCTCGGGAGTGACGACGCCGTGCTCGCCCTTGACCGCGCGCGCGGCCAGCCCGGCGATATTGGCGTAGGTGCCGGCCTCCCAGTAATACATATGCGCTTGCTCCTCAAAAAGCGCCTCGTCGCCCCAATTGGCGTGCGCCAGCAGCGCGCAGGTATTGCCCATGGTGCCCGACGGCACGTAGAGTGCCGCCTCCTTGCCCATCTTGTCGGCGGCCAACTCCTGCAGGCGATTGACCGTGGGGTCCTCACCGTAGACATCATCGCCCAATGGGGCGCGGGCCATCGCCTCCTGCATCTCTTCGGTGGGTAGTGTAATGGTGTCGCTGCGCAGGTCTACCGTCTTTTCGCTCATGGGGTCTCCTCGCTTGACGCTTGCCCCTCAGGGCCGTATGCTTTCGCTGCGGTTTTTGCAAACTTACGCATCGCGAGGAGTCGCGTCCAATGGCCTTTTCCCCCCAGGGCACCACCCACCGCACCACCGTCACCGGCCGCCGCGGCATGGTCGCCTCGGCCCATCCGCTGGCCTCCGTAGCGGGCCTGCGCATCCTGATGGACGGCGGTAACGCCATCGATGCCGCCATCGCCACCGCGGCTGCGCTCAACGTCACCGAGCCCTATATGTCGGGCATCGGCGGCGTCGGCTACCTGCACATCTACAGCGCCCGCGAAAAAGAGCACAAAATCATCGACTACGTCGGCCTAACCCCCAAAGCCGCCGAGCTGAGCCTCTACGACGATCAGAAGCAGGACGAGGGCCCGCTGTCGCCGCTGGTCCCCGGCGCCTGCGGCGGCTGGCTTTTGGCGCTGGAGCGCTACGGCTCAATGGATCCCGCCGCAGTCTTCGCCCCGGCCATCGAATACGCCGAGCAGGGCCACGCGCTCACCGTCAAGAATTCGCTGTTCTACACCGCCGCCGCACCCGGCCTGCTGCAGTACCAGCACGGTGACGCGGCCTACCTGCTCGACGGCCGCGCGCCTCAGCCCGGCGAGGTCGTCGTCCAGAAGAACCTCGCCGAAACCTTTCGCCGCGTCGCGGCCGAGGGCCCCGAGATCTATTATAAGGGCGCCATCGCCGAAGCCATCGCCGGTTATATGGCCGAGGTCGGCGGCCTGATCACCATGGAAGATCTCGCCGACTTCACCCCGCAGATCGTCGATCCCATTGCCATCGACTACCGCGGCCACCGCATCTTTGCGCCGCCGCTGCCCTGCCAGGCCGTACAGTACCTGGAGACCCTCAATATCATGGAGGGTTTCGACGTCGCCGACCTGGGCCACAACAGCGCCGAGACCCTGCACCGCTTTATCGAGACTACCAAGCTGGCGATGGCCGACCGCATCGCCTATGCCGCCATCGCCGACCCGCCGACCAAAGGCCTGCTCTCCAAGAAATACGCCGCCGAGCGCCGAGCGCTGATCACCGACCGCGCCCAATCGACCGCCGGCGAGCACATGACCCCCGACGGCCCCGCAGGCGAGGTCGCCCCCGGCGACCCCGGGCAGTGGCTCAATGAATGCACCACCCACTTCGACGCCGTCGACGCCGACGGCAATTCCGTTTCCTGCACCCAGAGTCTGGGCAGCGGCTTCGGCTCCAAAATGGTCGTGCCGGGCACCGGCGTCGCGCTCAACAACTTCATGCGCTGGTTCGACCTGGCGCCGCAAAGCCCCAATGTCATCGGGCCAGCCAAGAAAAACGAGATGTGCGTCTCGCCGGCCCAGGTCTGGGACGACGCCGGACTGCGCTTGCTCATCGGCACCCCGGGCAGCTACGGCATCCTCCAAACCACCCCGCAGATGATTATGAACTTCATCGACCACCAGATGAACGTGCAAGCAGCCATCGAGGCGCCGCGCGTAAAGACCGGTGCCCCCGGCTACAAGGTCGACGCCGAAAACCGCATCGACCGCGAGGTCTGTGCCGAGCTCGAGCGCCGCGGCCACGCGTTCAATTTTATCGGCGACTGGTCGATGGGCGTGGGCGGCGGCCAGGGCATCGCCATCGACGCCGACACCGGCTCCTTTATGGGCGGGGCCGACCCACGCCGCGACGGCTACGCCCTGGGTTGGTAGCATGGCAGCAGCCACTACCCTAAAACACCAGGGCCGCACCTATACCCTCTACAACGAAGACTGTATCGACGGCATGCGCGAGCGGCTCGCTCCCGGCTCGGTCGATGCGGTCGTCACCTCGCCGCCCTACAATCTCGGCACCGCCTACAAGAGCTACGACGACAGCATCGGTCGCGAGGACTACGTGCAGTGGCTGGGGAGCTGGGGCGCCGCGGTACACGAGGTACTCAAGGACGAGGGCTCGCTCTTCCTCAATATCGGCGGCAAGCCCTCCGATCCATGGGGGCCTTTCGAGGTATTGCTCGAGTTGCGCCAGCACTTCGCGCTGCAAAACGTCATCCACTGGGTCAAATCCATCGCCATTCAGAAGGAGGACGTCGGCCGCTATCCTGGCGTCAGCGGCAATGTCTCAGTCGGCCACTACAAGCCGATCAACAGCCCGCGCTATATCAATGACTCCCACGAGTACATCTTCCACCTGACCAAGGCCGGCAATGTCTCGCTGGATCGGCTCGCGATCGGCGTCGAGTACCA
>MDTE01019744.1_pt1 | contig 12362 bp, 10 predicted proteins | sample 811231 | NCBI WGS metagenome assembly MDTE01 (sample SAMN05326651, study PRJNA326480) | marine metagenome | isolation source: seawater | place: Indian Ocean: Red Sea | collected 2010
AAATATGTTTCAACATAGATTTAAATTAGGGTATGAAACAAGCGGTTATGAAACTTCAGATAATAATAGCGATCTTAGATCTGAAGGACATACAATCGGTTATGGAATTTTGATGAAGCTGTCTGAAAATTTAAAAATATTTCTTAGACCGATAGAATATCAAACACAGTCAAATTGGAGTGTCTGGAACATTGAAAATCTTTTTGGTTATTACGACAAAGAAATGATTAGTTCAGGTATTAACTTAGATTGGTTTATAGGAGACAGACAGGAAATAAGGTTAAAAGGAAAAATTTATGGAATTAAGGCTAATGACGCAAGATCTTACAGAGCTAACTCCTCGGGTTATTTAAATATTTCCAACGATATCTTAAATTCGTTTGAATTATCAGAAACTGCTTTTCAAGTAAGATATAAATATCAATTTGCTCCTCTCTCAGATTTATATGTCGTTTATACAAGAGGTGGAAAATATTCTTTTAATAGAGAAAATTCGTTCGAAAAAATTTATTCTGGCGCTTGGTCTAATCAAAACCTCGATAAATTTATTATTAAGTTAAGATACAAGCTTTAATTAACATATAATTAATTCAAAGAATTTATTAAAAAATGGGTTTTATCGTTGAATACATAAATACTTTATTGGGTGGTTTGGCTGCATTAGTTGGAATCATTTCAATTTATTATTTAATAAGAGAAATGCAGGAACAAAATAGAGTCGCTAGAGCAAATGCACGACAAAATGTTTCTGATAGTCATCAAGAGATTGCTTTAAAAGGAATGACTCCTCGAATGGTAAAAATAAAACTTAAATTAAGAAATAATGAAGATCTTACTCCTGAGGAAGACGCTGCTTATTTGACTTATTTTAGTATTATGCTGAGATCCAGAGAGAATCAGCACTATCAATATACAATTGGTATGATTGATGCTGCGGAATGGGAAAACTATTTAAAATCCTTTAAAACTCTTTTTAAGTCTGAATATCATTTAAAGCTTTGGAGTTTCATGAAAGAAACTTTTAATGATGAATTTGTAAAAATAGTTGATGGAATTGTCGATGAAAATAATTGAAGCTGAACAGGCGCAATACTTAATAAAATCCTTACAGCACCATCCAAGTCCTTACATCATTTATGACAAAGACTCAGGGGTAGAGTGGCTAAATAATTCTGCTCAATATATTTTTAATCTTAACGATGATGAGTCTATTTCAATTGAACCTATCACAGACGTTAAAAAAAATAATAATAAATCTGAGATCGCAAGATCTTTTGATACAGATATTCAAATAAAATTAAGAGATATTGAATTTTTTCTGAGAACACGTATTCATGAAATACCTTTTGAAGAAAAGTCGTCTTTTTTTCTAATAGAAGCTTTAGCAAATTCTGAAGCCGCCTTGGATGCATTGAAGGAAACTATTAGTTGTTTAGAAAATGACAGAATTAGCATGGCTTTTCAAAAACAAGTTGATATCGAAACTGGAGATATATTAGGAGTTGAATCTTTATTAAGACTTCTCGATGAAGAGGGTAATATAATTTCCAATGATAAATTAATTCCTTTAGTTGAAGGAGAGCATCTTTTTTCATTAGTTGTGCTTGCTTCACTAAAAAAATTAAAAGAATTCTTTAATTTCTTAAACAAAGAAAATTTAGGAAATTTTACAACTTACTTAAACGTCTCTGCTTACACCGTTATGCAAGAGAATTTCACTAAAATAATTTTAGATTTTGTAAACGAAAATGATTTGAAAGAAAATCAATTAGGCCTTGAAATAACAGAAACTGCTGAATTAGAAGATAGAAAAAAAGCTTCTGAGGCTTTTGAATCTCTTAAAAAAAATGGAGTTCCTTTAGCATTGGATGATTTTGGTGCAGGTTACTCTTCCTTGAGTTATCTAAGAGATTTACCAATAAGTTTAATAAAACTTGATAAAAATTTTGCTGCAACAATTGACTTGTCAGATACCAAAGAGCTTGTTAGATTTGTTGTGAATATATCAGATAATCTTGGTTTAGATATGATTGTGGAAGGTATCGAGACTGAGGATCAGAAAAATATTTTTCTAGAATTAGGCTGTAAAAGAGGTCAAGGTTATTTCTTTCATAGACCAGAATTTCTAGAAGATTTTGCAGGAAATTTAGATGAATGAAATTTCTAAACCTTCAAAAGGTGCAGAAAAGATATTATTAGCCCAGATAAAACAGGAGTTTTCAGCTCCTGCAGAGGCAATTGAACATTATGTCGATTTAGTTGAGCAATATGCTAATGAAAACAATTTAAATGTTTCAGATGAAATTAACCAAATTAAAGATGCTGAAAAAAAGTTATTAAGTCAATATGAAGAAGCTTTTAATGAAAATACTTCTTTAAATAAAGAAAAAAAATCATCTGAAGAATATTCCGTTCTTAGACACAACCTTAGAACACCTCTAAATGCAATTATTGGCTATAGCGAAATTTTGATGGAAGATTTTGAGGATGAACTATCTGAAGAAATAGTTGAAGATCTTAATACTATCTTGAACTTATCCAGGGATACCGAAAAGGCTATTGAAAGGTTTGTTGATTTTATTAGAGGAGAAATTACTGAAATAAACTCTAACGATTCAGATGCTGGCCAAATTCAAAATGCAGAATCTCTTTTTAAGTCTCTCGGCGATATTGACTATAGTTTAGAGATTGATGAATCTTTAAACGATTCCGACATATTAATTGTTGACGATAATAAAACTAATTGTGAAGTTCTATCTAGAAGACTTTCACAAAATGGACTCAAATGTAGAGTAGCTTTTGATGGAACTTCGGCAATTGAAGAAGTAGAAAGGAAAACCCCAGATTTGATACTGTTAGATGTCATGTTGCCTGACATAAATGGATTAGAGCTTTTAAAACGTTTTAGAAAAAAAAATAAAATTGAAAACCTACCTATTATTATGGTTTCTGCGTTCAATGATGTGGATAGCGTAGCTAAGTGTATAAAACTTGGTGCATCAGATTATTTACCAAAGCCACTTAATGGAACTATCCTAATGGCTAAAGCAATTGCAAGTTTAGAAGCAAAATACTTTCGTTCAAGAGAGCAGGAACTTTTAAATGAACTTCATATAAGGGCTACAACTTGTCCATTAACAGGTATATCCAATCGAAAAGTTGTTTTTGACAAGATAGACAAAGCTTACAAAAAGTCTCAAAAAAAAGATTCTTATACATTTAGTATTCTTTCTATGGATATTGACTTCTTTAAGTCAATAAATGATACCTATGGTCATCCTGGCGGAGATGAAGTATTAAAAAGTTTTGCTAATAAATTGGAAACTTCATGTAAACCAAATCTAGTTGGAAGAGTTGGAGGAGAAGAATTTATAGCAGTTATTGATAAAATAAAGGACGAATCTATTGAAGAATATTGCGAAAATTTAAGAAAAGAAATAGTTGATTTATCAATAAAATTTCAAGATCATAATATAAAAGTTACTATGAGCGGAGGAGTAGCATCTTCTGATGAGATAGATAATTTAGAGGATTTGATTAACTTAGCAGATGAAAGGCTTTATGAAGCTAAGGAAGGGGGGCGTAATCAAATTATTTTCAGAAAATAGGAGATAAAATGAAAAAAATTCTTTACGTTGAAGACAATGAAATGAATAGAGATATGTTAGGTCGAAGACTTACAAGACGTGATTATGAAGTGATCTTTGCTTTTGATGGTCAAGAGGGTCTTGATAAAATGAAATCTGAGTCTCCTGATTTAGTTTTAATGGATATGGGTCTTCCAGTTTTAGATGGTTGGGATGCAACTACTCAAGCAAAGGCTGATCCAGAGATCTCAAATATTCCAATAATTGCTTTGACAGCGCACGCTATGGAAACTGATAAACAAAAAGCTCTTGATTGCGGTGCTGATGATTTTGACACTAAACCTGTAGATTTTAAAAGACTCCTAGAAAAAATTGAGTCAAATATGGCTTAATTATTTAAAACTTTTGATATCAAACTGGGTAATTGGTTAATTGAAACTTCATCTTTCTTTAGCAAACCCTCAACATTGTTTTTCAATAAATCCTCTTGCACTTCAGTCAATTCTTTTCCTGAATAAACTATTACATTAGGCTTTGTTTCAAATTCCATCGTTACAAATTTTTCAAGAAATTCGAAGCCATCCATTCTAGGCATTTCTAAATCAAGTACTATGAGAGTAGGATTTTTTTCTAAATTCTTTAATCCTTCTTTACCATCTTTTGCAGTAATTGCTTTGAAACCTGTATCTTCAAGAGCTCTTGACAATATATCTCTAGTATTTTCGTCATCATCAACAATTAAAATAGTATTATTTTTTGAATCGCTTGAAACAAATTTTTGAACTATTTTTAAAAATTTATTTCTTTCGATTGGTTTAGTTAAATAATCATCAGCACCTAAAGAAAAGGCTAAAGATTCTTGAGACATTTGAGAAACCATTATCACCGGAATATCTTTAATTTCTTTATCCGATTTACATTCTTTAAGAATAGACCATCCATCTCTTCCAGGCATTAGAACATCTAAAAGAATCAATTTAGGTTTAACTTCTCTGATCATATTTAATCCTTGTTCACCATTAGTTGCTCCAAGAAGAGTGAGACCAGCCTTTTTAATAGTTCTTTTAACTAAATCATGCATTGCTACATCATCATCTATTAGCACACATAAATTTTCTCCTTTCAAAGAATTAATCTCTTCATTTTCTAAATCTTTCGCATCATCACATATTCTAGGTACAAAAATTGTAAAAACAGAGCCTTTACCTTTTTCTGAGGAAACAGTCACGCCACCACCCATTAATTCAGCAAATCTTTTTGAAATAGGTAATCCTAAACCTGTTCCTCCATGAGTTGCAGAAGTAGATCTTTCGGCTTGCTCATACTCTTCAAAGACTTTGGCAACTCCTTCAGCACTCATTCCTTCTCCATCATCTGTGACTTTAAATTCAATCATCTCAATTCCATCTTTATCCATTGTTGTTACGTCCATTGTTACAAGGCCATTATTAGTGAACTTAAAAGCATTACTTAAAAAATTGGTGACACATTGCCTAAGTTTTGTTTCGTCTTGGGTCATTGAACCTATTGCTTCCTGAACATTTATCTTAAATCCATTGTCATTTTTTGTAGCTAAAGGAGCGTTGATATCTCTAAGAGTCTCTACGACTTTTTCTACCTCAAAACTAGTTAAATACAGCTCCATTTTTCCAGATTCGATTTTTGATAAATCTAGAATGTTATTAATTAAGGAAAGTAAATGTGTTCCAGAAGATGTGATTTTTTTAAGATCCGGCATAAGATCTTCGTATCCTAAATCCTCACATTCTTCATAGAGCATTTCCCCGTAACCTAAAATTGCATTTAAAGGAGTTCTTAATTCATGACTCATGTTGGCAAAAAATTTACTTCTTTGTTCGTTTGCTTCTAACGCTTCATCTCTGGATTCTTCCATTTCTTTTGTTCTTGTATCGATTAGAACTTGAACTTCTTCAGCCATTCTGGTGAAAGCTACTGTCATTAATTCAATGGAAGCTTCTTCACCTTCCTCATCTGAACTTTCTTTAGCTAAAGATTGCATCTTATTGATATCGTTTAATATCAGCGTTCTTGAATCTCCTTCAAGTTCATCGGCTAAAATAGTCATTTTTTCAATAATTGCATTATCTCTTTCTTTTCTTCTTTTAGCTTGTTCAGATCTAATGTTTTCCATTTCATTCAAATGGCCCCTATAAATTTCTAATGCTTTTGCTAGTTCGCCTACTTCATCATTTTCTGATCTAAGAAGTCCTGTTCGTTGTGGCATTGTTTTTGAAAGATCTCCGCTAGTTAGAGCTTGAAGAACTTCGATTGCTTTATTTACAGAGCCAAATATATTAGCTGAAATAATTGAAGTAATAGCTATTACAAGAACCATTACTACAATTATTAATACCAAAATGTATGAGAGGATTGTATTTTCTTGTTCGATGCTCTCTTTCTCATTTCTAAATATAAAAAATTGAGCTTTATCTGATGATAAATAAGAACTTAATGGCAGAAGGGTAATAGAAGAACCCAAGGAAGCATCTCTCGCAGAAGTTCTATTGCCTTGATCTCTAAGGTTTAGATTTGCCTTATCTACGTGTGCTTTTAGATTAGTAATGCCATAATTAGTTGTTTCATACGATCCTAAGTCAGATTCAAAACTGGCATAGTCATCACCCAAAGATATAACTCCTTCCTGAGTTTGAACAGCCGTAACTAATTCAAATTCATCACCAAAGGTTTCCATTGATTTTCTAATATCAATACCAAGAACAATTATTGCTTCAGCGTCTCTAGAGAAAGCTTTGACCGGAAAGGCCATGATTTGATTTAAAGTACTTATTTCAGACCCTGAGATATCCGTTATCATTTGAAGTGATCTTCTTGGCCTTGAAGAAGCATCATTGAGATATTTATCTAAATCATTTAGATATTCAGGTTTTGCATTAGGATTACATGCATCAACTCCTGATAAATCAAAAGCTGAGCTACAATAAAATCTTTTTCCATCTGGATAATAGGCCTTTACAAAACTAAGATTTCCTTCATCTAGGTCAAATTCAAACATTAAGTCAAGTAAATAACCTGATTCACCAATATTCTTGTCTACTATGAATTGTATAAGCGGGTTTCTGTAGTCATCATCTGGAGATGATAATTCTTCCTCTGGAAAAATTTCTGTTTCTGGATCCCAAAAATTTCCTCTCTCACCGGTCTGAGGGAGCCAAGCAGAAATTGCATCAAATGAGGTTTCTAAAGTTTGAAACCAAGCAGATTCATAAGTAGAAACGAGAGATTCACTAGAATAAGATCTTTGAATATTTTCTCTATAGCCATACAAAAAAATAAGAGAAAGGGCGAGAACGACATTCCCGAAAAGACCGATTAAGATTAAAGTAGTTCTTATACGCATCTTAGCGTATTAGGATTACTCAATAGCGGTTAAATTGAAGTTAATCCTTACTTGAACGTCATTAACTTGAACTGGAACGCCATCATAAGTAGAAGGTTCATAAATCCATTTTCTAATAGATTTCATAGCAGCTCTATTAAACAAACCTGCTGGTTCACCTTCAAGTACGTAAGGATCAATTACAGATCCGTCTTGTGCTACATCAAATTCAATTATTACATATCCTTCTCTTTCTAAACGAAGAGCTTTTCTCGGATAGGTAGCAGGCGTTTGATATGATCTTTCAACCTCTATTTCAATTGTTTCTCCATCAACAGTTATGTATCCGGTATCAGAAAAAACAGAAGAGACAAAAGATAATCCAAGCAACAAGAATATAAATTTCAACTTTGAAAAACCTGAATAGAAATACATTTTTTAACTCCTTAAAATGGATTATTATAGTGTATTAGTTAATTAATTTCACTTTTGCTTTATGGCTCTAATTTCTGATCTACTGCTCAATCAAAGATATTGGGAAATATTTTCCATTTCTGAGAATTCCTCTATTGAGGAAGCTTGTAAAATTCTACATAAAAATAAGATAGGAGCTTTACTTGTTTATTGTGGTGAATCGAATGATCCAGATAATTTGGTTGGAATTATCACCGAAAGAGACGTGATAGAGGATATATCTCTTAAGGGGCCTGAACACCTTCACAGTAAAATTCAAGACATCATGTCATCATCTATAGTCAAAGTTAGCCCGGGAAGTACTACTGATGAGGCTCTAAATATGATGATAGATAATCAAATTAGACACTTAGCCGTCATGGAAAATGAAAAGTTGCTAGGCGTTGTTTCCATGAGAGATATTGTTAAAAAATCTACTTAATTTTTTTATATTCATATTTTAAATGAATGCATCTGATGCCCTAATAAAAACTTTAGTAAAAAATGGCTTAGAAGTTATTTTCGCTAATCCTGGCACATCTGAAATGCATTTAGTAGCTTCAATAGATAATAATCCTGAAATACGACCAGTCCTCGGTTTATTTGAAGGTGTCGTAACTGGCGCAGCAGATGGTTATGCAAGGATGGCTGAAAAAAGTGCTGCTAATTTATTACATTTAGGGCCAGGGTTAGGAAATGGATTTGCAAACATTCATAATGCAAAAAAAGCTAGATCTCCTTTAATTAATATTGTTGGAGACCACGCAACTTATCACTTAAAACACAACGCGCCTTTAACTTCTGATCTTGATACTTTAGCTAAATCAGCTTCTGATTGGGTTGGAAGATCAAAAAAAACTAATGATATCTGTGATTTAGGTAATATAGCATGGCAAAAAGCAAATGCTTTTCCTGGTCAAATATCTACATTAATTATTCCTGCAGATTGTGCTTGGGGCGATTTTGATGGAAACATTCCAGAACCATTAGAAGAAAAAGAGTTAGATTTAATCGATGAATCATTAATAAGTAAATCAGTAGAAATATTACAAATGAACAATTCTGTTCTTTTTCTTGGAGGAAAATTTCTTAATGAGCAATGTGTAAATTTAGCTGCAAAGATAGCAAGTAAAACTGGCTGTAGATTAATGACTGATACTTTTGTGTCAAGAATCAGAAGAGGGGAGGGTTTACCGATTATTGAACAAGTACCTTATTTTGCAGAATCTGCCGCAGAATTTTTAAAAAACTCTTCCGGGATTGTTTTTGTTGGTAGTAGACCACCGGTTTCTTTTTTCGCATATCCTGGGAAAGAAAGTTATCTCACGCCAAAAGAATCAAAAATAGTTATATTAAGTTCTCCTGAGCAAAATGGCTTATTTGCATTAAATTGTTTGGTAGATGAAACCGATGCTCAAAAAATTGATAAGCAATTTCTCCAATCAAAAATTGATGACATCCCAAAATCAGGAAAACTTGATACCTCCAATTTAGGTCTTTTAATTTCAAATCTTATGCCAGAAGATTCTATAGTTTCTGATGAAGCAGCTACTTCAAGCTTTTTAGTGACACCTCATGCCTTGAAGGCTAAACCACATGATTGGTTATGTCTGACGGGTGGATCAATTGGGCAGGGTCTTCCTTTGGCGATTGGAGCGGCTATAGCTAAGCCGGATAGACCAGTTATAACACTTCATGGGGATGGCGGAGCTATGTATACGGTTCAGTCTTTATGGACTCAAGCGAGAGAAAATTTAAATATTACAAATATAATTTTTGCGAATCATTCATATGAAATATTAAAAATTGAATTATCAAGAGTTGGGGCAGTTAAAACTGGAGATAGGGCTGATTCAATGTTTTCACTTGATAACCCAAAATTAGATTGGATTAAACTTTCAGAATCTATGGGGGTTCCTTGTTACGAACCTAACACGGTAAAAGAATTTAAGAAAATCTTCTCAGCCTGTGTCAAAGAAGCTGGACCTTCAACTATTTTAGTACAAATATAATTTCTAACTAATATCTTAATGAATAATTAAATTGAATTTAAATCAGAAATTTAATTGAATATGTTTATGAGCAAATTAAACCAGTATTTTTTAATCTTTTTTATATTTTTTTCTTTTCTTTCTTGTTCGGACAAAATAGATACCACCGATGAAATAAAAGATTTAAATATAGTTGCTCCTGGGATAGTTAGGACACCTGATAGTAGATTTGAAAATTTAGAGGATTATCCTTTTAAGCCAAATTACATGATGATTGATGGGGTCAGAATTCATTACTTAGATGAAGGGCCTAAAGAGGCAGATCCAATAATTCTAATGCATGGTCTACCAACATGGAGCTATCTCTATAGAAAAATGATACCTATTTTTACTGAAGCTGGACATAGAGTCATAGTTCCTGACATGGTAGGTTTTGGTAAATCAGATAAATTCATCAATAAAGAAGACTACAGTTACCTTGGTCACAAAGATCTCATGAAAAAGCTTTTTCTTGAATTAGATTTAAACAATATTACTTTAATGGGTCAGGATTGGGGCGGTCCAATTGGCCTCAGGGTTGCAGTTGAAATTCCAGAAAAATTTTCTAGATTGGTAATTTCAAATGGCGGGTTGCCATCTATGCCAAACCCACAAGCTTGGTTAGTAAAGAATTTCTTAGATTTTAGTGTTTGGCTGAATACTCCAACTTCTTTTCAGGATTTATTAGATTTAAGGGACGAGCTGAGTGAAACAAATGAAGTACCTACAATGCTTGAAGGATTAAGTTTTTTTTCAAGATGGATTGCTCATTCTTATTATGCCGAAGATCTAGATATAACTGGAGTAATGGTTTTATTGGGAGGCTTAGATAATTTATCAGACCAAGAAAAGTATGCTTATGAAGCGCCTTATCCAAATGCAGGCTACAAATCAGGAGCAAATACTTTTGCTTCATTTGCCTTACATGAATTAGCTGAAAATGAAGAATTTTGGATAAATGTTTTAGATAAATGGGATAAACCTTTTTTAGTCGCTTTTGGAGAAAATGAAAGAACAACTTATAGAATGAAACAAGTTTTCATAGATAGGATTCCAAATCCTATAGTAGTAGATGATATTAAAAATGCCGGTCATTTCATTCAAGAAGAAGCTGGAGAAGAATTAGCATATTTGATTAACGATTTTATAGAAGGGAAGTTATAGGTATATGTTCAATTTACCCATCTATAAGTATTCTTGGTCAAATACATATTCGTATAATATATATTATGTTAAATAATAGAATTGTATAAATAAGGAAGCAACTCTATAATCCTTTGAGAAAGAATTGAGAAAAATAAAATGGAAAATAGTGAGATTTACTACTTAGCATCTGTAATATTTGTTTGTTATGGATTCAACCTTGCTCAAGGTCTGAGAGCAGCAATAAATAGAAATGAGACGGTAAGAGTAGTACCTAAAATTTTATGTTCTATTTATTGTATATCAGCATCATTAATTGGGGTATCAATAGTGCCCTCTTTACTAAGTTTATTTATCTATTTTCATTTTTTCATAATATTGTTTCAATTAGCAATGGTTTGGTTTCCTAAACCAAAGGAATAAAATTTAATAAGGAAAAATATAATGGCAGTTAAATATTACGATTGGGTTGAATATCAATCAAACTTTAGACCTGAGAAAATAGCTATTAGAGAAATTTCAAGCGGCAAAGAGTTGTCTTATAAAACTTTAAACGATAGATCTAAAGCATTGGCAGGCTGGCTTCAAAAAAATGGATTAGAAAAAGGAGATAGAGTTGCGATTTTATCTAATAATTGTGCTGAAGTATTTGAATTAGAATTTGCTTGCGGAAAAATCGGTGGAATTGAACTTCCATTGAATTGGAGACTTACTAAGCCTGAACTTGAATATATTCTCAACGATAGTTCTCCTAAAGTTCTGATATATACAACTGAATTTAGAGAAATTGCAAAAGAGCTTCTAAAAGACTGCAACATCAACAAGTCTCTTGAAATTGAAGAAAATAATTATGGTAGCGAATATGAAACAGCAATTTCTGAAAATAATGACTTTACTACTATTGAATCCACACATGACGATTTGATTATGCTCATGTATACATCTGGTACTACAGGTCATCCCAAAGGAGCAATGATTACTCACAGAATGCAATTTTTTAATATTGTAAACCTAGCTTCAACAGCAAGAATTACTGATAAAGCCGTCCAGTTAGTATCTTTACCTTTATTTCATACTGGGGGTATGAATTGTTACGCAAATCCAGTTCTACATAATGGAGGTCAAATTATACTTACTAAAGAATTTGACCCTGGAAAAGCTTTGGAAATTATTAATAATCCTGACTATGGAGTCACCCATCTTTTTGCAGTACCAGCGCCCTATCAGTTTATGATGCTGCATCCAGATTTTGATAAAACTGATTTTTCTAGAATCCAAAGTGCAGGTGTAGGTGGCGCGCCATGTGCAGAAATAATATTAAAAACATGGCAAGACAAAGGGGTGGAATTTTCTCAAGGTTGGGGGATGACCGAAACTAGTCCTGCTGCAATAAGTTTATCTGGTGACGAAGCTGCAAGAAAAATTGGATCTGCAGGAAAACCTTTGTTACATACTTCTGTAAAGATTGTTGATAAAAAAGGGAAAGAAGTAGAAAAAGGTGAAGTAGGAGAAATTCTTATAAAGGGACCAAATATAACCCCTGGTTATTGGAATAATGAAGAAGCAACTAAAAATTCTTTTGTTGATGGATGGTTAAAAACCGGGGATGCTGCACAAATGGATGATGAGGGATTTATTTACATTGTTGATAGACAAAAAGATATGTATATCTCTGGTGGAGAAAATGTTTACCCAGCAGAAGTTGAAAACGTTATTTACCAACTGCCTCAAATAGCTGAAGCTGCAATAATTGGTATACCAGATGAAAAATGGGGAGAAGTTGGTTTGGGT
>MDTE01133744.1_pt1 | contig 12362 bp, 8 predicted proteins | sample 811231 | NCBI WGS metagenome assembly MDTE01 (sample SAMN05326651, study PRJNA326480) | marine metagenome | isolation source: seawater | place: Indian Ocean: Red Sea | collected 2010
ATGTTGTGGATGTTATAAGAGAAGAGGCAACTGAAGATTTTTTACGTATGGCGGGTGCCGGTAAAGATAGAGAAATACTTTTAAAATCCAGCTGGGAAAATGCAAAAGCTAGATTGCCGTGGCTTTTTGCTAGTTGGATTGGCGGTGTTATAGCAGCATCTATTATTGGAGTTTTTGAAGATATGCTAGCAAATATTGTAGTATTAGCTGCATTTATTCCTGTAATTCTAGGGATGGGTGGGAATATTGCAACGCAGTCATCTACAATCATAGTACGTGGTATGGCTACTGGAAGAGTGAACATAGGCGGTGAAATTAAATTAATATTTAAAGAAGTTAAAGTTGGGTTGATACTTGGTTCCCTATATGGGATACTACTTGGAGTCTTTGCAAAATTTAATTTTGCTGGTGCACCAAATAATTTAGGATTTGTAGTTGGGCTCAGTATATGTGCTTCAATGATTGTTGCTGCAACAGTAGGTACTATCATACCTTTAATTCTAAGAAAACTAGATATTGATCCTGCAATAGCTACAGGGCCATTTGTAACAACAAGTATCGACATTTTAGGTGTGTTGTTTTACTTTCTTATAGCTGGTATTTTCTTGCAAATATAGAATGGAATTTTTTTTATTGTTTGGAGCAGGTTCATATTACTGCTTCATTGTCATTATTATTTCTGGTTTACTATTTAGGCAAAGGATGTCAATTAAATATGAAATAGCTTTGCCTTTCACGACTGTGGTTGTTGCAGCAAGAAATGAGGAGCATAACCTTCCTAACTTATTAAATGATTTAGTCAATCAAACAATAGATAAAAATAATTTTGAAGTGATTATCTCTAATGATAGATCTGAAGATAAAACAAAAGAAATAATTGATGAATATGCCAACAAATACGAATTTATTCAAGCAATACACATTCAAGAAAAGTTTGATATGGCTCCTAAAAAATATGCGCTAGAAAAGGCTATAAATAAATCTAGAGGACAAATAATTCTTGCCACTGATGCAGACTGCAGAGTTTCAAATAATTGGGCTTTATCAATGGCTAGTTTGGTCAATGATACAAATAAGGTAGTAATAGGATATTCTAAAGTATCAGGGCAAGACAGTTTAATTCATGAAATACAGAAAATAGATTTTTTAGGAATTATGGCTGCAAATAGTGGTCTATTAACAAATGGGATAGTTTGCTCTGGTTCTGGCCAAAACCTTGGCTATAAAAAAGAGGACTTCTTTAAAATAGGTGGGTTTAAAGAAGTGAAGCACAGAGAGTCTGGCGATGATATGTACATTGTGCAAACAATTTCAAAAATAAAAGGAGCAACATTTAATTACGACAAAAATAGCTTCGTTAAAACACTGCCAAAAAATTCGTTGCACTCCTATATAAATCAGAGAATCAGATGGTCATCCAACTCAAAATTGACTTTATTCAAAAATCCTTTATTTTTTCTGTTTTTAACATCTGCATTTTTAGCAAATATAAATATTCTTATATCGCTACTGTCTTCATTAAATACATTTATAATTCTTACGACTATAAAATTTTTATTAGAAGTGTTAGTGCTTTACATAGGATCAAAGTTGTTTTTGACAAGGTTCTCATTTTTTTCCTACATTATATGGAATTTGACTCAACCACTATATATTCTAATAGTAGGTATTGGAGGACTAGTGGATAAATTTAAATGGGAGAAATAATTCAGTATTTTAAATGAACAATCTTAAAATAATATCAAACCTAAAATGGAAAATTATTCTTTGGATAATTTTATTTACTATGATATATCTAGCCTTTTCATATGGAAAAGAATATGGTATAAATGATAGAATTATAATTCTTGCGACACTAGTATTAGGAATATTTACTCAGATATTCACAGGCATTACCTCATTAATAGCTATAATTCCATTTTTCGGCCCATTCATACTAAAAGTAGTTTCAATACCTATTTTTTATTTTTTAAATGCTCTAGGATGGGTTGTATCAGCTATTGCAATAAAGAAAGGATATGTTAATGAACTTTCAAGAAGTAGAACTATTACATTCGCTTTATTGGTTGGAATTATAATAGGATATATATTAGGTAATATAATCCCACTAAATAAATGACAATTTTAATTTTACAAGGACCTAATTTAAATCTGATAGGTTTAAAATCTTATGAGTCAAAGAAAAAATTGACTCTTGATAAAGTTAATCGCGCTATTCGCCTCCATGTGAGAAATAAAGATATAAACTTAAAAATAATACAAACTCATAAAGAATATATTGCAATTAATTTTATACAGCGAAACAGAAACTCAGCAAAAGGGTTAGTAGTTATCCCAACTTCATGGGCCAAATATAACCAAACCCTATTAGAGACTATTAATGTTTGTAAACTGCCCACTGCTGCTGTTTATTTTGATGGTGAATATTGTTTTGGAACTAATGAAGAGAATACTATTATCGTTGGAAATAATATCGAATCATTTACAGGGGAGCCAATAGAAACAATAATATCTGCAATAAATCATATTACCAAAATAAAATGATATACTTATTATATTTAGGTGCAATTCTTTGTTCAATAGAATTAAAATCCCAAACACTCGAAAACCCCAATACATCTCCAGTCCATACCTTAGGAACTATTAAAAAAGACACATTGAAAATCATACAACCAGATTCTTTTAACCCAGATTGGGTCAAAGATTTAAAACTTTTACTACCTTGTGAAAATATAAATCTTTCAAAAAAATCAAGTAGATTACCAAACGCTCCTCGAAAATATAGAAATGGCACCCACAGAGGAATTGACTTTTTTGCAAATTGGGGGACGAATATCAGAGCAGTCGCATCAGGTGTGGTAATAAGAGCAGATCACAACTACAGAGAGTATCCTCCTAAATTTAGAGAACAATTGTTAAAAGCATGCGGAATCGTGGGACACACCCCTTCAGATATTTTTAATAATGTTCTTCTTGGAAAAGCTGTATTTCTAGATCATGGATTTAATCTCATTCCTGGCTTTAGAACAATTTCAATTTATGCACATCTTTCAGACATTGATAAAAAAGTTATAGGAGGTGCAAAGGTAGAATCAGGTCAACTGATTGGCAAGACAGGTAATTCTGGAACTAGACCTAGTACACTTGGCACAAAAAAAGATGCACATTTACATTGGGAATTAATACTTCAAAAAGATAACGAAGAAATGTATCTGGGGCAAGATATGGAATATGAAGAACTGTATGAAATGTTATCAACTATATTTAGTAAATAAACAAAAAAGGGCGACATAAAAAGTCGCCCTTAAATAAAATTATCTAAATGGTTGGTTAAAAAGCAAGCCTAAGAGCAACAATTGAATTTGTCCCAAAATCACCCATAGGAACCATTGAATAATCAACACTCAAATTAGTACCAACATATCTTGACATGTCAAGTGAAGCTCCAAATGATACACCATCTGATGGATTTGTATACCAATCATCTTCTCCCTCAATCTCTTGAGCAGCAGATGAGGTTTGAATACCAACCCCAAGTGATCCAATGCCTTCAAAAGAATACCCTGCAAATAACTTTAATTCATCTGTTGAATAATAATTACTAGTATATGTAACTCCAATGTCTGCACCAGCAATGCTGTACTTCATGCCCATATCAAAAACAAATGGTAAGTCAAACGCAGCCGCATCAACTTTATAATAAGTTGTAGGCCTGTCACTATCGTCTGCGGTAGCAAACACTCCTAAACCTTGTCCATCATATTTTATTGGCTGCCCGAAATTTTTCAGTGCAAAACCAACTTGCAAATCATCAAACCCAGCTATACCTTTATGTTGAACACCGAAATCATACGATACTCCACTAGCAGACACTCTTCCAAAACCCTCCCTTACGAGGTTAACATTCAAACCAATACTTGTGTTTTCTGTTAAATTTTTAGCAAAAGTAGTTCCAAATATAGAGAAATTTGGAGTGAAGACCTGTCCAGTCCCATCAGGAAAATAGGAAGTAGTTTCATTAATTTCTCCTATATTAAATGTCCTAACATTAACACCAATTTTATATTCTCCAAATGTAGAAGCTATACCAAAAAAGTTATTGGTAATGTCAGCGATGTATTGTCTATTCGAAAAAATAGCATCAATACTATTTTCACTAGCTGCTAATCCTGCAGGGTTCCAAAATACTGCATCCATCCCTTGCGCATTCGCTACAGCACCGCCACCTGAAAGATGCTTAGCACTAGGAACCACTAATAATTGAGTAGAGGATGCTGATCCCATTCTAGAGTTTTGGGCTACAAGGATAGACCCAATAGCAACTACAAAGAGACTTATTATTATATTTTTTCTCATTTTTATCTCCGTTTCAATTTTATTAATAATATTTCAGAACTTGCGTTTCTTGAACAAGAGCAAGCTTCAGTATTTTGTCATCTTTACCGTCTGCACTAACACGTATTATATACATCCCACTAGCGACAGGATAGCCGTATTGATTATTCAAATCCCACTTTACGTGTTGACCATTACTATACTCGGAAGAAGTGCTGTGATTTAAACTTCTAACATACACCCCGCCGAGTGAGTAGATATCTAAAGTAGCATTCTCAGGCAAATTGTTGAAAGATACATATTTTTCACTTCTGCTTGGTTCCATATCATGATATCCATAATAAGGATTTGGATATACACTTACATTATCAAGTGTATAGTTATCAGTAGTTGCCTTTTTTATTGTCGAAAAAGTAAATGTCTCTGTTCCAAGCTGAATTGGATTAGCATATCTAATGTCTAAGATATCACCAACATTAAATTGAGAATCCCAAAAAATGGTGTTCCAAGTATAATAACCTGTTGGATCACCTGTTTCAGGATGATCATACTCACCATCAGCCTGATAAGGAGCATGAATGAAATAGGTATACATTCTATTGTATGGATTAAAAGAATACATATAACCAGGATCATCTGGATTTCCATCGCCAGTTTGAATACGATCATAAATGTCTATATCTATTTGCTGTCCGCCTTCAATTTTATTACCTGCGTCATCTAATGCTTCCATATCCCAAACTTCAAAAGGTATCCACAACCTAAATGGAGTGCCATCCTGATTAAGATTACCTGGATCAGGATGTGAAGCTATGTCATAATTTCTTGCTCCACTTATCCAAGCATATGAACCACCTACACAATTACCATCGGCATCCTTACCACAGGTCATATATTTTATAGAATCTCCTGACGCTCCTACATACCACATAGAATCTAAATAATCACCTGTCCAACGTATTTGAATATCCCTTTGTAAGATATTAATATCAGTTACACCATAGCCTAATACATCCGGGTCCGTACATAGAGCAGTAGCAGACCATCCATAATCAGGATAAGCATCAACATCATATATTGCATCACCATACAATGCAGCTGCGGCTGCATTTAAAGTGAATTCCCTTGCAAAAGCATCTGTTGGAGCTTCATACCCACCGTTTACATAAATCTGAAATCCTTCAGTAGAAACTTGTGAGCCATCATTACCAAATGAAACATATTGAGCGGAAGCTTTCTCTATAGAATTTCCACCATAGAGGTCAGAGCCGGCGATCCAGGTCTGATTCTCTCTTACAATTGTACCAGTGGTTAAGTTTCTAAGATTCCAATGGTATTCAGAAACCATATAATAAGAAAGATCTGCTATTGTAGCGGTACCTTCAGCATTAGCTGAAACAGTATACACACCGCCATCACAATCAAATCCTATTTCATAAACTTCACATGTTGCACAATTATCAGCGTTGCACCATAATTGTGCCCAATCATCATCATATGCAGCCCATGCAACATCAAATGGAGTGGAAGAGGCACTGGTGTTAAAACCAGAAGGTGTATTAATATTAACAGTTAACACATGTGATCCACAATATGCACCACCACCATCAGCTACGTTAGCGCCAAACAAAACAGTTTGCCCGTCAATCGTCGCACCACTAGCACTATTAATAGTTATATCACTACCAAACGTTAATTCTACCCCTTGAACACAATTATAATCGGTCGTAGCGACTTCAAGCTGAAACACAACATCGATAGTACCTACATCCGGAGAACTAACAGCAGCGCCAGTAATTGTTGTACCACTAACGTCTGCTAATTTCCCAGCTGCTGCTGAAACAGGGGACCAATTCCCTTCAAGATCTAGCTCATAAGCTTGCTGATCAAAATAAACTTCATAATCTCCACCAACAATGTCATCTGTGTTTGTTATATGAACCTCTACTTGGGTATCAGATGTACCATTCTGATTAACTTCTACACTTCCAGTTTGGTCATAAACATAACCAGGATTCACGGAATGAGGGGTTACAGAAACCTTACTAGCACTAGATTCAAGTGTTTTAAAAGGTCTTCCTTCATTGTCTGGCAAGTAACTATAGGCAGTTACAGCATAATGATAGGTTGCACCATTTGACATAGGACGACCTCTAAGCTCATCATAATCAGAATGATAATAACGCTGGATTCCACTATTAGAACCAGTTTGTTTTGCAACTTGTAATTCTAAACTTGTTACAGGATCAATAGCAGCATCTAAAATATTTTGCACTGCATTAATTTTATCAAAAGTTGCTACCTTAATACCTTCAGATAATGGAGAAGATGCCGTTGGTAATTGATACACATTATAACCCTCAAATTCAAAGCCTGATAGAACATTGTTTTCTGTTGCTTGATAAGCTGTAACATCTGAACCCCAATCAAGCGATATACTGCCATCCATCTCTAGACCTGCAACCACAGGCGCTGAGGGAGCACTAGGTAAAATAAAATTTTCATCATATGCATATTGAGCAAATTTGTCATGAAATTTACCAACGGAAACTGAAGAAATATTATCTAAGCCCATACCTCCAATTATACCCAAAACCACTGTAGCGCTATCTCCTAAATTCAATCTAAAAGGACCACTTGCCATTACCATTCTTCTATCGCCAGGAGGTAACTGAACACCATCGATCCAACCAGATTGAGTGACAGGATCTCCAGAAAGAACATATTTTGTATCTTGACCTGTCGCTAGATCTGTCCAAGGAATTTGTGTTGGATATTCAGGTCTAGGTAAAAACCCCTCCATTAAATTGTAAAACTGTAATGAACCCACATATTCTTCTAGGTCAGGGTCATCTATTGAAGACCCAGCACCAAAATAGGTAAATGAAGTCATTGGCAAATATTCTTCATAATCATCGTTATCGTTAATGTCCATATTATCTGGCGGCCCCTGCAAAAAGTCATAACCTCCTGATGGAACAGGTAAATTATAAATTCCGTTAAAAACACCATCAAGCCTATTACCATTATATACAAAACCATAAGAAAGATCAACATCAGCACCTACGTAATCATCGGTAAATGTACCCAGGTCAGGATCAGACCATTGTGTAAAATAAACTGAGTCCATATATGCATCGGATGGCGAACCTGGAAGACCAGTATAAACCATATCAGCCTTTTTGAAAATCACGTTACCAAGCGGGTCAGAAGCACCAAAAGAATAGCCCCATAAAGTAATTTGGAGCTCTACACCTATTGGATCAGCACCGTATAATAACTGAGAAGAATTTATTGTTTCAATAGGAGTCCCATCACTCTCAACTTTTAAGGGAATATCATTTGCAACCGTCCACATGGTCTGGTCCGCACCTGGATAACCAGGTATATCACCATTTTCCCAAGAATTACTTGTTGTATCCCAAGTAGCTGGTTGATAGCCAGGTATATTATTTATCTCATCATAAGGCGCACCCCATGCAGCAGGCCAGTTGATCCAATCATATTCATATTGAGCATAAACCTCAGAAATTTGATCATCAGAAACAGAACCTACGTCCACGCCAAAGTAAACTGCAGCATCTTCAGTTAAACTTCCAGAAGCCCAATCACCTCGAACTCTCCAAACATGATTGTTCGCAGGATCGTCAGCACCCAGAACTACCCCAGTTGAATCTTTTATAACTCTCCCAGATCTAAGACCATGTCCATATGTAGAACCACCAACACGAACTAAATCAGATTCATTATCATTTTTAACCTTAGCACCCCATAGCATACCCTCTGCATAAATTAATCCACCGGTAAATTTAGGGTAATCTGCTTGAGTTCCATTATTACTACCGCTTGTAGTATATGCACCGTCTTTACCAATCCAATATGCATGATTATTAATATTAAGAACTGATATAGTAGGCGAGGAATTAACACCCTCAGCCGCTTTCCCAAGGTGCTTTTGATTCCTATTCAACTCTCTAGCAACTAATGCAGAGCTTAAAAATAGTAATGAAGCACAAAAACCAACTATTACGTTTCTTTTATTTTTCATAACTTACAATCCTCGTTCTTTTTAAATACTTTATTAAGTTTAACTATATATTTATTTTTAGAAATTAACCTCTATTCCCATTTTTACAATCCTTGGTGTAGAAAACACATCTTGTCCAAAATCACCCATATAATGTTGTCTATTTTCTAAATTCACTTTCTTGTAAAGGTCTACATAGTTCTCGCCATTAGCAGCTACGATCTCACTACTTAAAGATGGGTCGGTCAAAAACCCATCATCATATGCATTTCCAGATCTAGAATAAACATTTATAACGTTCTTTCTATCGAATAAATTAGATACACTAGCAAAGAGATTTAATCCTACTGAACCAAGATTAACACCATAGTCTATTCTTAAGTTTGTGAAATATTGCCATGGCGTCGTAGAAGAACCAACTGGCTCTTGCGGTTCTCTTGACCTAGCATCTTCAAGGATAGCACCTTCATCAGCTGCTCTTTGACCCATACCACCATCACTTAATGTGTATGGACGACCACTATTAAACTTATATTCTACGTTAACTCCAAGCCCGCTCAATAATCCATCATCAGCTCCAAACCTATAATCAAGAGCAAGGGCACCGCGGTGTTTATTATGATAGTACAATGGAGAGATCATTAATGGCGGCGGACCTAAAGCCTCTTGCGACAAGTTACCTGCTCCGGTATTTGGATCAGAGTTGATTCCCCTCGCATCTGACCACGTATATGAAGCAAAGGTTTGAAGCCTACTAACTCTTCTTGTTCTAAGAGTGAATTCAAATCCATTCACCGTGGTGAAATCACCATTTTCATAATACAACGCATCCTTTGCAACGCCATATAAATTATTTACTTCAACATCTCTATTTTTAGCAATAACGACCTGACCAGTTGTATTCTTAGCAAAAGCTGTTATATCAATAGCAGCTGCAGGCAAGAATTGATAACTCATTCCTACTTCATATTGCGTTGTTTCAATTGGGTCAAGATCAAAACCCATTGGGTCAGGAGTATAATTCTGACCGCCCCAAACTAAACTCATATACCTTGTTGGAGCATAAGGAAGATCTAGCTCCGGCATTTGGGCAAACTTACCGTATTGTAAATGAAATACAATTTCATCAGACACAGGAAAAGCTAAACCCAACCTCGGCTGAAGTACAGTCTTAACTTCAGACTCTTCAAATTGATCCGCTCTAATGCCTTGTTTATTTGGATCCCAACCTGGATTAGCTGGATCCTTCATTCTCCAATCATCCATCATAAAATTATCAATCCTCAATCCAGCATTAATAACAACCTCACCTGATTCAAATTTATCATTAATATAATAAGATGTTACTTCAGGCTGACGAGGTCCTATCCAATCAGTATCAATTTCATTACCAAAATCATCGTACCCTATTTGACCACCGCGATTGAATGACGCTAAATCACTAGTTAGTAGATTTCTATTGCCGGACAACACTTGATTTCTATTTAAACTGCTCTCGCCTCTAGCTGTATCTAATACACCATTATAATCTATTTGAACTGCACCCGCGGAATCTAAAAGGTATTCAGTGTAATTACTCCCAGAGACAAAAAGGGTATCCATCATATCCACAAAATATGCTCCGTCAGCGATATTTTTGTTTATGTTATACATAGCTGCTGTAGAGAGGTTGTATGCCCTATAAGTATACTTTTTGTATTCGAACCCAGCACGAATTTCATGATCACCCCTCTGCCAAACTAACCCTAGGTCATAACCAAAAGAATTTCTTTCACTTTTGCCCCATCCTGAAGCCACATCACCTGGCCTCTGGAATGCAAAAGTACCAGCAACATAGTAATCTTGTGGCGGAGTATATTGTAAATCTTTAAAAACACTTCCAGGTCCTGGATTTGCAAAATTAGTGTTACCGCCACCCCACCAAGAAGCATCGACACCTTGATTGGCGATACTAGTTGAATCGTAGTACCCCATTGCTTTTTTAAAATCTCCACTACCAAAAGCACCATCATAGTATTCATAGGAGCGGCCAAGAGTAAAAAATCCTCCCGATACCATCATATCAGGGTTAACAAAATAATTTGCTCTTAAATTTAACAAGTTTAAGGTTCGCTCAGCTTCACCAAGTCTATCAGTATTAAACATGTAGTATATTGGCAAACCGTTGAATTCCCAGTTAGCTTGATCTGAAACACCAGAAACTCTTAAATTTAATGGTCCAAAATCTGCTACCGCGGTTGCATTAATTTTCATTATGTCTCTAGACCTATGATCTATGCCATTACTCCCATTAGAATTAAATTTAATAGCAATAGACTCACCATCAGGAGTCACCCCAGATACGGCAGAGGCCAGTTCTTCACCATTATTAATTTCAAAATCAGTATAGTATGTAGGATCATAATCATCCATATGATTTGAGCTTAAGGCAACAAATGTTTTAATATTATTGCCTACAGGAACATTGACAGTCGCAGTCAAGTTTTGTGTTCCGTAATCACCTGTTTCAAAACGAACATCACCGCCAATCTCGCTAGAGCCAGTTCTTAATGTTTGCCTAATTACACCAGAATTCGCTCCTCCAATATGCGCACCATATCCACCAGCTTCAACAGAAATTTCAGCAAGTGCTTCCGGAATTGCAGAAAACTCAAATCCAGTATTTATTACATCAGTGATAGCTGCACCATCAAGAGTGTATGCTACCTCTTCAGATCTACTACCGCGAACAGATATTCTACCGTTAGATATATTTACTCCAGGTTGTAAATCTAAAACCCCCACAACACTTCTAGAAGCAGAGTTACGTATCTCTTGCTCACCAATACTACGAACAGAATTTGTAGCACTAGGTTCTATTAATCTTTTTTCGCCAACAATGGTAACAGCTTCTCCTTCAACAGCCGAAGCTTGCAACGCAAAGTTTAATGGAGTAGTTAAACCAACTTTAACTTCCACATTTGATTGTGTATTACTGCCATACCCAATGTAAGAAACAGTAACACTATATTCTCCAGCCTCTACGTTTAAAATTGTATATTTACCTTCTTCATTAGTAGCGGCACCCTTTGTTGTACCATCAACAATGACGTTTGCACCCACAAGCGGCTGACCATCCGATGAAGTTACAGTTCCTCTTAGCTTACCAGACGTCTGTGATAACACAAAAGACATAAACAAAGATAGAGCGATTAATTTTGAGAGATTTCTCATTTTCTGCCTCCAATTTACATTAACCAAATTTTTATAATTCCCAAGGAGATGCAGAAGAAAAAGGATTACTTCCTATGTTTTTCCCTTCATTTTAATGTATGGATAAGAGATACCTTACCACATCACCCCAAGAACGTGTATAACGAACCTAACCGCTGAAAACGATGCGTGTCAAGTTTAATTTTATATTTTTTTGACTCATTTTACACATTTATATATATGCATCAAAAATTTAAGAGTTTAACAGTTCTAATACATTCTCTGGTGGCCTACCTATTACAGCTTTGTTCTTGTAAAGTACAATCGGCCTTTCTATAATTTTAGGGAATTTGACCATTTCATTAATTAGTCCAGCATCGTTTTCAATAATATTTTTGATATTGTTTTCTTTGAAATTAGTCTCGTTTTTTCTAACAAAATCTTTAGGCCTTTTATTTAACAGTCTAGAAATATTATCTAGTTCAGATTTTTTTAAAGGCACTTTTAAATACTCCACCACTACAGGCTGTATTCCGTGATCTTTAATTATTTGTAGAGTTTGTCTACTCTTACTACACCTTGGATTATGATAAATTGTTACATCATTCATTTTATTTCCTCAAAAATTCCTGTTTCTCTATTTTTAATTACTTTATTATGTAAGAATACTCTGCCATTCATCGCAATGTATACACCATGCGGCATTGTCTGCACATAAGCCAGAGCACTAGCAATATTAAAAAGACCATCTGAGGTGCCAAACTTATATGGTATCATTGCACCTGTTATTACAATTGTTTTTTTAAGA
>MDTE01028400.1_pt1 | contig 12360 bp, 10 predicted proteins | sample 811231 | NCBI WGS metagenome assembly MDTE01 (sample SAMN05326651, study PRJNA326480) | marine metagenome | isolation source: seawater | place: Indian Ocean: Red Sea | collected 2010
AATTTGCGGCCGCGCTGGGTCTCCTGACGGCATGGACTTCGGGAATCAGCGCTCGGTGGCGAAGACGGAATCCGGGGGTGCCCGATGCTGAGACGGGACCGGCAAAAGTGTTAAAAATGCCCGAAAACCGGTTTGGCGCCGCCGCGCGGCAGCAATCGTCGTTGCGGTTGGCGTGAATTTGGGAAACTCTATAGGGATGGCGTCCGGACGCCGGGCGTAGAAAGTCGCCAAACGATCAACCTAGTGGAATTGAAACATGGCAGTAACGGATCAGGATATCGAATTCGAGGGCCATTCGGTCCATGTCTGGGAAGGCGGATCGGGGTTTCCGGTCCTGATGCTGCACGGCTCCGGGCCGGGTGCGGGGACGATGGGGAATTGGCGCTTCGTACTGGAGCCGCTCGCCGAATCCTATCAGGTACTCGCCACCGATCTCATCGGCTTCGGTGAATCCGGGCGCAAGACGGAAGAGCCTTTATTCGATATGGGTCTCTGGCGGCGTCAGGCGCAGTTCATGCTCGACCGGCTGGGCGACGGGCCGGTGGGGATTATCGGGCACTCGCTTTCGGCGTCGCTGGCGCTCGGGCTCGCCGCGGCCAACGAGCGGGTAAGCAAGGTGCTGACCACCGGCGCCATGGGCGGGCATTTTACCGTCAATGCGGATACCGAGCTGTGCTGGACCTTTCCCGAGACGCGCGACAATCTACGCGCGGCGGTGGAATGCCTGGTTTACGACAAATCGGTGGTGACCGATTCGCTCTTGGACAGCCGGATGGAGATCCTGCATGACGGCGTCTATGGGCCATACTTCAAATCCATGTTCGCCGGAGACAAGCAGCAATATGTCGATGCCGCGGTGCTACCGGCGGAGAGCCTGAACAAACTCGCCTGCGACGTCGTGATGATGCATGGCCGGAACGACAATCCGTTTCCCTATGCCGAGAACAGCCTCGCCTTGAGCGCGGCCATTCCCCATGCGGATGTGATCCTGGTCGGACGCTGCGGGCATTCGCCGGCGCTGGAGCATCCGGAGAAGCTGCTCAGCGCGGCGAAATGTCTGTTCGGTTAAGGGCGGGGCTTTGCTAAAGTAGCAATAAGGTAACAAACGGGCCCAAAGGGCGGATTCAACTGAGAGATGTAAAAATGTCGTATTGCATCGTGAAAAACGGGAATCTGCTGGACGCCACCGGCAGCCCGCGCCAAGCCGATACCAGCCTCTATGTGAAGGACGGGCGGATCGCCAAGATCGGCGCACTGCAGGAGATCGAAGCGGCGGCGAAGGCCGACGGCCCGTGCGAGATCATAGACGCCGGCGGCAAGACGATCATGCCCGGCCTGATCGATTGTCACGTTCATCCCTCCTATGGCGACATCCTCTCCTTCGAGGAGCTCGACCTCTATGCCGGCGTCGAATTCCGCACCTTGCGCGGCGCGCTTGCCTGCCGCCAAGTGCTGCGCGCCGGCGTCACCAGCATCTGCGCCCCGGGCGGCACCTGGAACATCAATGTCGGCCTCCGCGACGGCATCAATTGCGGCATGATCGAGGGCCCGCGCATCGCCGCTGGCGGGCGCTACATCACCACCTTCAACGCCATCGGCTCGCCCTGGCCGACCTGGATGGAGCATCCGCCCTCCTCCTTCGCCGTCCTCTGCAACACCCGCGACGAGATGATCACCGAAGTCCGCCGCGAGGTGAAAGAGGGCGTCGACGTCATCAAGGTTGCCGGCGACGGCGACGTGCTCGCCCATGACGATGGCTGGCGCGGCAGCCTCAGCGTCGAGGATCTCCGCGCCATCGCCGAGACCACCCACCGCCTCGGCAAGACCTGTACGATCCACGCCCGCTCCGGCCAAGCCGCGGCGGACGCCGCCGAGGCCGGCTTCAACTGGGTGATCCACGCGTCCTTCCTGAGCGACGCGGATCTCGAGACCATCGTCAAGCACAAGACCCCGATCAACCCGACCCTCAGCCTGGTCGCCAACACCATCGATTGGGGCCCCGATCTCGGCATCCCGCCGCACATCATCGATCACTATAAGAAAGAGCTCGAAGCCGCCAGCAGCGGCCTCACCAAGGCGCACAAGGCGGGAATCATGATGATGTCGGGCACCGACAGCGGTCAGGGCTCGGTGCCTTACGGCGAATGGCACGCGCGCGAGATGGAGCATCTGATGACCTATCTCGGCATGACCGCCATGGAGGCAATCCAGGCCGGCACCATCAACGCCGCCTTCTCTTTGGGTATGGAAGACGAGATCGGCACGATCGAAGAAGGCAAGCAGGCCGATATCCTGGTGGTCGACGGCGATCCGCTCGCCGATATCTCTGTGCTGCAGGACAAGAGCCGCCTTGCCGTGATCATGAAAGGCGGCGAAATCGTCGACACCGAGACGCCGCTGCCGGAGCGCAGTGTCTATTCCTGGGAGAAGCCGATGCTCTATTGGCGCGATTCGCGCATGCCGACCCAGGACTTCGTGCGCCAGCACGCGACCAACAAGCCGGCCTGGATGGCATCCCGCCCGGAGGCGGCGGAATAGCTGAGCACGGCAGGAAAGCCAAAGCGACAGGGGGGTTTACCCAAAGCGGGGTTTTATTGCTAAAGTCATGAGAGAGGGGCGCCAAACAACAAAAACGGCGCCAGGGGAGGGGCTTCAGCCATGTATGTCGGGCAATCGATCAAGCGGTTCGAAGACTATAAATATCTGACCGGCAACGGCCAGTATGTCGATGACGTCAAGCTGCCCGAGCATGTCGCCCATGCGGCTTTCGTGCGCAGCCCGCATGCCCATGCCAGGGTCCGCGGTCTTTCGATCGAGAAGGCCCGCGCCATGCCCGGCGTGTTGGCGGTGCTCACCGGCAAGGACTGGACCGATTCCGGCCTCGGCGAGGCGGAGAGCAATTGGCCGGTCAAGGATATGCACGGCGAGGAGTCGCTGACTGTTAACCGCCCTTTCCTCGCCATCGACGGGATCGTGCGCTATGTTGGCGAATGCGTTGCCATGGTCGTCGCCGAGGACCGTTACACCGCGCTGGACGCGGCGGAGGCGGTGGAGGTCGATTACGAGGCGCTGCCGGCCAATACGGTGACCGCCAAGGCGCTCGACGCCGATACGCCGCTCGTCCATGAAAGCATCGGCACCAATCTGGTGCTGGAAACGACCCATGGCGACGAGGCGGCGGTGGATGCCGCCTTCGCGGGCGCGGCGCATATTACCGAATGCGCCGTGCCGACCAACCGGGTGACCGCGGCGCCGATGGAGCCACGCGCCTATCTCGGCCAATACGATCCGGTGGAGGACCGTTATACCCTCTGGTCCTCGACCCAGGCGCCGCATTTGGAGCGGCGCTATCTCACCATGTCGCTCAAGGTGCCGGAGCATAAATGCCGCGTCATCGCGCCCGATGTCGGCGGCGGCTTCGGCATGAAGCTCTATCACTTTCCCGAGCAGCCGACGGTGCTGTGGGCAGCTAAAATCCTCGGCCAGCCGGTGCGCTGGAACGGCACGCGGAGCGAGACGCTAACCTCCGACACCCATGCCCGCGACCACCACACCGTGGGCAAGATCGCCTTCGACTCCGAGGGCAAGATACTCGCGCTCAAATTCGAAACCCTGGCCGCCTTCGGCGCCTTCGAGAGCCAGTTCCAGGCGAGCATCGCCAATGCCTATCATTTCTGCCTGCTGAGCTGCGGCTACGATATCCCGGCGATCTTCACCCGGGTCAAAGGAGTCTATTCCCACACCACGCCGGTCGACGCCTATCGCGGCGCTGGGCGGCCCGAAGCGGTCTATCAGGTCGAGCGGCTGATCGAGAACGGCGCCCAGGAGCTCGGCGTCGACCCCCTCGATCTGCGCGAGAAGAACCTCATCGCGAACGAGAAGTTCCCCTATCAGACCGCCGTCGGCATCACCTATGACGTGGCCGATCTGCCCGCGCTCTATGCCAGCATAAGGGGCGCGAGCGATTATGCGTCCCTCCGCGAGGAGCAACAGCGCCTGCGCGAACAAGGCACGCTGATGGGCATCGGCACCTGCTGCTTCTTTGATATGGCGGGGGCCGGGCCAGTCAAGATGATGAATGCGCTTGGCGCCAAGATCGGCTGCTATGACGTGGCCAGCATCCGCGTCCATCCGAGCGGCAAGATCACCGTGTTCGCCGGCAGCCATTCCCATGGCCAGGCGCATGAGACGACCTGGCTGCAAATCGCCGCCGACCGGCTGGGCTGCGATATCAACGACCTCGAACTGGTCGAGGGCGATACCGACCGGGTGCCCTTCGGCATCGGTACCTGGGGCTCGCGCTCGCTCTCCACCGCCGGCATGGCAGTCGCCACCGCGGCGGACAAGATCACGGTCAAGGCCAAGGCGCTGGCGGCCCATATGCTGGAATGCGCGCCGGACGATATCGAAATCGCCGATGGCGAATTCAGCGTGAAGGGCACCGACCGGCGGCTGAGCTATTCGGAAGTAGCCGATGCCGCCTATCACCGGGGCGACCGGCCGGAGGGCCTCGATATCGGGTTGGAGGAAACCTCGTTCTATGACCCGACGGACTGCAACTATCCCTCGGCCATCCACATCTGCACCGTGCTGGTGGACCCGGATACGGGCCAAGTCACGCTGCGCGATTATTGGGCGGTCGACGATGTCGGCACGCTGGTGAACCCGATGGTGGTCAAGGGCCAGATACATGGTGGGCTGGTGCAGGGCATCGGCCAAGCGCTGATGGAGGATTGCACCTATGATGCGGAGACTGGGCAGTATATCAGCGGCTCCTTCATGGATTACGCCATGCCGCGCGCCGGCGATATTCCGTCCTTCGGGGTGGGCACGGTCGTGACCCCGGCGCCGAGCAATCCGCTCGGCATCAAGGGCGCCGGCGAGAGCGGCACCATCGGCGCGCCGGCCTGCGTCAGCAATGGCGTGATCGATGCGCTGTGGCATCTCGGCGTGCACCAGATAGACCAGCCGATGACGCCGAAGCGGATTTGGCGCGCCATTCAGGAAGCGCAAGGGCAATAGCGGCGCCCGGGCGAAACGTGATACAGGAAGCAACGAATAGATAAGCGTGGGAGAGGCAGATATGCCGAGCAACAAGATCAACATGACGGTAAACGGGAAGGCGGTATCGGCGGAGGTCGATTCGCGGACCCTGCTCGTCCAGTTCCTGCGCGAGGAATTGAAAATGACGGGCACCCATGTGGGCTGCGACACCAGCCAGTGCGGCGCCTGCACGGTCCATATCGACGGCACGCCGGTCAAATCCTGCACCATCTTCGCCGTCCAGCTCGAAGGAGCCGAGGTGACGACCATCGAGGGCGTGGCTGATGGCGAAGACCTGCACCCCATGCAGGCCGCCTTCAAGGAAGAGCACGGGTTGCAATGCGGCTTCTGCACCCCGGGCATGGTGATGATGGGGCTAGATATCGCCAAACGCCATGGCGGCGCGCCCACGGAGGCGGATATCCGCAACGAGCTCGAAGGCAATCTCTGCCGCTGCACCGGGTATCACAATATCGTCAAGGCCATCGCGGCCGGGGCGAAGGCCATGTCGGGCTGAGGGGGAGAGAGCCATGTACGCATTTACCTACAACAACGCCGCCTCGGTCGACGAAGCGTCGCAATCTTTACGCAAATGCTCCGAGGGCCATGTGCTGGCCGGCGGCATGTCGCTGATCCCGACCATGAAGCTGCGTCTCTCGTCGCCGGGCGAACTGATCGATCTCAATGGATTGCCGGAACTGAGCGGCATCGAACGCGACGGCGATACGCTGACCATCGGCGCGATGACGCGCCATGCCGAGGTCGCCGCCTCGGCGGAAGTGGCGGGCGCCATTCCGGCGCTGGCGGCGCTTGCTGGCGGCATCGGCGATGTCCAGGTGCGCAACCGGGGCACCATCGGCGGCTCGATCTGCTTCAACGATCCGGCGGCGGATTACCCGGCGGGTCTCGTCGGCCTCGGCGCGACGGTGGTGACGAACGAGCGCTCCATCGCAGCGGACGATTTCTTCACCGGGCTTTACGAAACGGCGCTGAACGAGGACGAAATCGTCACCGCCGTGACTTTCCCGGTGCCGGAAAAGGCCGGCTGGTCGAAATTTGCCAATCTCGCCTCACGTTTCGCCATCGTTGCTGTAATGGTCTCCGCCAGCGGCGGAAACGTTCGGGTAGCGGTGACCGGTGCCAAGGAATGCGTCTTCCGCGTCGAGGAGATGGAAAAGGCCCTGGCGGGAAGTTTCTCCGTGGATGCCATCGCCGGGATAAAAATATCTCCCGACAATATCAATGACGACCATCACGCGGATGCGGAATACCGTGCTCATCTCGTCAGCGTGATGGCAAAACGGGCGGTTGAGGTCTGCAGTTGAAGGCCCCCCTCTATATTCATTAAAATAATCGTAGGTAAGGAAACCTCATTATCGAGGCCTCGCCAGAAGGAATAGGCGATTTGGCCTCACGAACAGGCGTCAGAGGAGCAACATATAATGGCAAGGCATATCAAGTGCGGAAAACTGTTTACCGGCCTCAGCAACGGCGCCGAAACGGGGCAAACCATAGTCATGGACGGCGACGTTCTTCGGTATGTCGGCCCCAGCACCGAGGCACCAAAGCCTGCGCCGGGTGACGAGGTGACCGACCATTCGGATCATTTCGTGATGCCCGGATTGATCGATATGCACGTCCATCTCTCCTATGGCAACGCGAAGACAGAAGAGGATATTGACCTCTATGCGCCGCTCGAATTTCGCGCGCTCCGCGGGCTGGAGGCGGCCCAGAGGGTTCTGGCTGCTGGCTTCACGACGATGGCTGATCCCACCACTTCAGGTCATGTCAGCCTGGCGATCCGCGACGCCATAGATGCCGGCCTCTTTCCGGGCCCGCGCATCTCCTCGTCAGGGCGACAGATCACCAACCGTCAGGGCCTATCAGACTGGTATCCGAGTTGGATCGGCGTGCCCGACACTTCGATCGGCGTACTGTGCCGGGATGCCGCTGAGGGCATCGCAGAGATCCGCCTTGAGGTGAAAGACGGCGTCGATTTTATCAAGATCGCGATCGACGGCGATTCTATGAACCCAGCAACTAACGTACTAGTCGCCGGCTATACACAAGAAGAGATGACTGCAATGGTCACTGAGGCGCACCGCCTTGGAAAAAAGGTTGTAGTCCATGCGCGCGGCGCCGAGGGCGTGCTCTATTCGGCGCGTGCTAAGGCAGACATCATCCTCCATGCCGCCTGGATGGACGATGAGGGCCTGGATGCGGTTCTTGAAAACGGCTGCAATCTTTGCCCAACCCTCAGCCTGGTGGTCAACGACATCGACTTCACCCGCCCAGGCGACGGCTGCTATCCGGGTTTTCCAGAAGCGCATCAGCGCGAGCTCGACGCCGCTCGGGAAAGTCTGCCCAAAGCACGAAAGGCAGGCGTGAAATTTATGTTGGGGACGGATTCTGGCTTTGCGGTTACACCCTATGGAGAGTGGCATGCGCGAGAGCTCGAGCATTACGTCAAATATCTCGGCTTCAGCCCGGCTGAAGCGATCAAATGCGCGACTGTCAACAATGGAGATTTCGTGCGCGAGAATGGCCAGGTCGGCGCACTTGAAACGGGGAAGCTGGCAGATATTCTGGTGATCGAGGGCGACCCGCTCGCAGATATCTCCGTGCTACAGGACCGCACCCGCATACGGGAAATAATCCAAGGCGGCGAAACGGTCAAACTTGACATCAACCGCAATGCCCGACGCCTACGCTCTGAATTCTCCTATGAAATGTGGAGCGACGTATATACCCAGGAACGCATTCGCGAGATCGGCATGGCTAGTAACAACGCCCTGCGCGCTGCTGAATAATCGACGATCAGAAATTGAACGAAAGGCGTCAAGAATGTCCCAGCCTATCATTTCCGGCGATTCCCATGTGATTGAGCCAGCTGACCTATTTACCAAGGCTTTGAGCAAAAAGTATGGGGAAGATGCTCTGCCCCGGATATTGAACGAATACAAGGGCGAGAAAGCTGATCATTATTTCACCGGCATCGAATATATACGCATCGACGAAGTCGTCGAAGGTGACGAAGAGCTGCAAAAAAAACTGATCGCGTCAGGCACCGACCCCGTTGTGCGTCTGCAGTGTATGGATGAAGACGGTGTGTGGGGTGAAATCGTAAATGCCACTTGGTTGCTCTACGCAATGCGTGCACGGAATGACCGCATGGTCGAGGATTGCTGCGAAGTGTTTAACGACTGGCTGGCCGAATACTGTAGCCATGCGCCAAACCGGCTCTACGGTGTTTCCATGATCCATATGGCGGATGTTGATTGGGCAGTCCGAGAGCTGGAACGCACAGCCAAGAAGGGACTAAAGAGCTGCGTCATTAATTGTGACGCTCGGCCGGAATGGGCGCCTTATCAGGATAAAAAATATGACCCCTTCTGGGCCAAAGCTGTAGAACTAGATCAACCGGTAACTCTGCATATCATCACCGGAAACGAGATAGATCTATTCGTACTACAGGGAGAAGACCGAATAAATGTACCACGTAGTACCATCGGCGTTTTCTCTGAGGCCGGACCGGTTCTCACCAACGAGTTTATCTTCGGCGGAGTTCTGGACCGATTTCCAAAACTCAAATTAGTCTGTTCAGAATATGAAGTCTCGTGGTTGCCCTATTGGTTCTTTCGCACAAAGCAAATCCAGGATGATTTTGGACCGGCCATGAACATCCCAGAGATTAAGAAGCCGGTCGAAGAATATATGTGTCAGATCTATCACGGCTTGATTGATGATCCGTATCTCGACAAGGTTCTTGATGTAATTGACCCCCAAACCATCATGTGGGGCTCGGATTTTCCCCATGCGCGCTGTACCTACCCGAATACGGGAGATGTGATCGAGAAGGTATTTGGCCATCTCGACCAGGATACGCGGGACGATATTACCTTCCGGAACTGTGCCCGGTTCTACAACATGGAGCTGCCCGGCTGAGCGGCGGGCGGGTCCGTCGCCTTCTTCCGCTCGGCGGCCGCCTGCGCGGCTTCTGGCGAATCGTAGAGCTCCTCCTCATGAAGGATTAGCGGCATCGCGCGGTCGGCGCTCAGCTGGCCCACGCACCATTCCTCGTCCGGTTTGGTGCACACTACGACGTAGAAGCCCGGGATCGGGCCGTGGCGATGCTTGTTGAGGGCAAACAGCACCTCGGCGAGATCGCTTAGCTTCTCGCGGTCGAGCCCGCCGAGGATCGCCTGCTCCAAATCGCTCGCCGGCCCCGCCCGGGTCGGCATCATGTTCTTGCCGGGCGGCGGCGTGATGAGCGGCATAGGCGAGGAGCGCGTTTTGTCGGACATGATCTCCCTGCCGAGCTTCTATCGGGCGGACGGGCTGTCGTCTATGGCAGCGGGCCGTCTTTCAAAAACCCGTTGATGACGTTCTCCATCAGACGCGAGACATTGTTGTCGTAATTGTTGTGTGACAGGCTACCGCACCAGGCGAGCGAGCCCGGCGCGAACACCGCGCCGTCATTCGGCGTCTTGTAATATATCATATCGGCGCGGATCATCGGGTTCTCGTCGCCGCCGCCGTAATAGCCGCGCACGGTGAAGTGGATCTCCTCATTGACCTGCATCATCAGATCGGTGTGACCCTCTGAGCGGGCCAGGAGATAGCCATTGTGCGGCGTGCCGAATTCGAGATCGTAGCGGTCGAGCTCCAACCCCGCGGCGCCGCCGCCGACGAGGCCGAAATCGCCGATGATCTCGTCATCGCCGATGCCCTCGAACATCCAATTACATTCCGGGCGGAAACTGTCGATATCGCGGCGGTAATAGGACGAGACGTCGAAGCCATAGGCAGTGAAGGTGAGGCCGCAGACCTTGCTCGGGATGCGGCCGCGGGCGCGCCACATGCCACCATATTTGCCGTCGAAAGCGTTGTTGTATTCGCCCGGGTTCGCCGTCCAGGCGCGGGTGCCGGCCTCGCCCTTGCGCACCTCGACGATGTTGCCATTGTCCGGGTGGAACTCGGTGATCCAGTAGAAGCCGTCGGCGCCGAGATAGAGCCAGCGGCCGCCCTGATGCTGATAAGCCTCATAGGCATCGATCATCTTCTCGGATGAATATTCCGGATGGCTGCCGGTGAGCACCACCGGGTAGCGGTTCAGGAGATCGACGCCTTCGCGGTCGAGGTCTTCGTCGGTGTGGACGTCGAAATCGAAGCCCTTCTGCTCGAGCCAATCGGTCAGATGCAAATCGCCGTTAAGCTGCCAGAGCGACGGCGAAAGCCAGTGGCGGTATTTCGGTCGCATATTGAGGATGGGCCTGAGACGCGAGGAATAGCATACGCCCGAGCCATCCGAATGCAGCGAATAGGTAGAGAGGCCGTACTCGCGGTGCTCGTTGAGATAGATATCCGACGCCTGCATGATCGGCACCTTGCCGGCGAGCAGCTCGGCGACCACGGAGTTGGTCGAGAGATTGTCGTTCGAATAGGCGAGATAGCTTGCCGAGGGAATGATCAGGCAGATCTTCGCTGTTGCCGTGCCCTGCGGCGGGCGAACGAAGAAGGTAATGAAATCCTCCGTCTCGGGTGAGCTTTCGCCGCCGACCCGAAGGCGCGCCGCGAAGGCGCCGCTCTTGGTGCCCTCGGGGACGGTGAAGCTGAAATCGACATCCCAGCGCGCATCGTCGATATCGTCGTCATGGAAATGGATCGCGCCATATTCCTCGGGCGCGTGGTGATAGACGATCTCGTCGCCGGTCCAATTATAGCCGGTCATGCCGCGCGCCGGCAGATTGACGATATGGCCGTGCAAGACGTTGGGCGAGGTGTCGATGATTTGCGTTGAAGCGATATTGTTGGTGATGTTGGCGTGGAAATCCCACGAGCCAACGACGCTCTTGCGCTGCTCCGCCGGGCAGCCCTTGAAGCCGCGTGCCAGCGCGTCGATCTCGCTCTTGTCGAGGGCGCGGGCAGAAAAGCGCGGGCGGTCGATCTTGCCGTTATAGACATCGGCCTGCTGCGGCAGGGCGATCGGCTCGCGCGCCTCCTTGAAATGGCCGCCCTGAATGCTGCGGCCCGAATCGGCGACCACCGTGTTCGCCGCCATCAGGAAGGGTGCATCGTTGGTCGCCGGCGCGACGGCGGATTTGCCGGTGACCACTGAGGCAGTTTCCTCCTGCGGGTGGAGGAGCGCCATGCCGAGGCCGCCATTGGCCGAGGTCACCACCGGCTCCTGATAGAGACTGACTTCGCCGGTCGCAGCGTTGTAGGAGGCGGCGGCGAGGTACCACACTTTGCGCAGAAGCGGCTTGCCGCTCGAGATGGTCTCGACCTTGCCGCTGCCGTCGCCGATCCACAGCGCGAGATGGCCGTTCTCGTCGATAATGAGGCCGCAGCCGGCGCCGCCGACGCCTTTGGTCAGCACGCCTTGCGGACCCTTGCCGGGCGTCGTCGGGAAGATGAAGGCCTGGAGCGTGAAGCTCTCGACATCCATGCGGTGATCATGCGGCACTACGACATAGGAGCCGCCATGGACGACCTGGTTGCGCCCGGGATATTCCTTGCTGACGGGGGTGTCGAGCTCCTCCACCTTGAAGCCCGGACCGGCTGGGTTGGTGTCACCATGAATCATCCGGACGATATCGGCACGGTAGCTCTCGCCTTTTTCGGAGTTGACGTAGAACTGGATCGTGTCGCCAGGACACAGTGAATAGCAATCGCTATAACCGGTAATTCGCAACATCACTCATCTCCCTTGTTTCGGGCCGTCCACGTATTCTGCCCCCGCGATATTATAGCTGTATCTTCGAATGTCGGTGTGGATGCGTTGCCGCCGCATCGCGCTTAGCTCAAACCGTAAGAGGCCAGCAGGTCCTCGACCCGACGAAGGAAGATTGCGTGCTCGCACGCCTCCTCGCTGGGATAGGATTCTTCCAGGATTTTTACCGGCTGGCCGCGCACGCCCGAGACGATGCCGATATTGTAGCCCTCATGCGGCTTGACGCAGACGCGGACATATTTGCCGGTCATCGGCGCGCGGCGGAGCTTGTCGAGAACGCGGGCGAGATCGTCGCTATGGCCGATCGCCTCCTTGCCCGCCTTGCCGGGCACGCCGATCGGATTTTTCTCATGCTCGGCGATGATGCGAGCCTTGCTTTCGGGGTCGGTAAGGATCGGCAGGACGTAGGTCCGGGTGATGAAATCGTCGGTCAACGAGTGGCCGCGATTTTCTTGTATGCCAGTTTTCTCGGGAATATTCGGTATCATGTCTCCCTCCCTCCAATCGATACGCGCAGGCTCTGTCTCAACTCAACATAATCAAATAATTATAATTTCATCCTCGCCAATCTCAATCGCGCAGGG
>MDTE01039521.1_pt1 | contig 12359 bp, 6 predicted proteins | sample 811231 | NCBI WGS metagenome assembly MDTE01 (sample SAMN05326651, study PRJNA326480) | marine metagenome | isolation source: seawater | place: Indian Ocean: Red Sea | collected 2010
ATCTGGTCCTATCAAGATCAGATCGAGACCGACCTCTCCGTAGAGCCGGTCCCACGAGAGACCATGGGTCGAAGTAACGCGTTGGCCATGCAGGGGGCCAAGGCTACGGGCTTGCACAACCACGATATGCTCCGGAACGTAAAAGACTGTCTTGGAAAAGGATTTTGCCTACAGGGGTGTCGCGCGGAACGTAAACAGAGCACGGCTCTTACCTATGTACCCGAAGTACTGGAGCGGGGTGGCGACCTTCTATCTTGTGCGCCCGTGTCGCGCATTCAGATCGAGGCAGGCCGTGCGGTCGGTGTGGAAGGAACCTTTATTCATCCCCAGACGCGTGCCAAAGGTGCCGCGTTTCGGGTCCGAGCCCGAAAGGGGGTTCTGATTGCTGCGTCGGCTACGCATAGTCCGGTTCTACTCTTACGATCAGGCATCAAGACGCCGTCTGTGGGGCGCTATTTTCGGGCCCACCCGGGTGCAGGTATCTTCGGAGTCTTTGACGAACCCGTGGATATGAACGTGGGCGCTACGCAGGGCTGGTCTAGTACACAATTACGTGGCGAATACGGAATTAAGCTGGAGACTCTATCCCTACCCCTCGAGCTTGTTGTGAGCCGTATTGCGGGGGCGGGACCCAAGCTGATGGAGCGACTCGCAGAGTATCGCCATTTCGCGATGTGGGTATTTACGATTCGGGCAGAGGCGGAAGGACGGGTCAAAGCCGGTTTCGGAGGGAAGCCGTCCGTAAATTATACGCTGACCCCCTACGATATGGAGCGGATGCGGATTGGGATCCACAACCTCACGAAGATGGGGTTTGCGGCCGGAGCCAAAGCCGTGATTCCGGGGATTTACGGGACGCCCTATTCCATTGGTCCCGATCAGGTCGATCAAACCCTGAACGCCTCTCTTGATCCTCGTCATTGGACGGGGATCCTTTCCCATCTATTTGGCGGTTGTGTGATGGGGTCCGACCCGTCCCGCTCTGTATGCGATGGCCGTGGAAAAGTGCATGGGCTGGAAGGATTATATATCGCGGACGCTTCCTGCATTCCCACCACCCTTGGGGTGAATCCACAACATACGATCATGGCTATCGCGATGCTTCGCGCGGAGGAGCTTCTCAACGATTGCAGTTGATCGCTCTTCCTCAGCCATAGGCTGTTTCCAGCAGCTTCATCATTGGCTCTGCCCCAGGAGGAGGGGCGGGAACCGGCAGTTCTTCTGCAACACCGCGACGGATCTCTGCCGCCAGGGTCCCGGTATCGCCCCAGGGGATCTTTGGTCCCTGGTACCAATCTTCGATACCGCCGCTGTCCCAGCATAGAACAGGAACTCCCATCGTAGCGGCCTCCAATCCCACGATCCCGAAAGGTTCTTGCCAGCGCGATGGGATAATTACGAGGCGAGCCTGGCGGTAGATGGCCGAAAGCTTTCTATGGTCCAGCCAACCTGTGCATTGGAACCCCTCGGCTTCGAGCCGGGCTCTCGCCGGCCCGGTGCCAGCGAAAACGAGTGGAAGGTCCACTCCGGATTCACGCCACGCGGCGATGGCATCACCGACCCCTTTATGATCGACAAGTCGTCCGACGAATAGGACGCAGGGGGGACCTACAGCCGATGCGGCGTGGTCGAGCCCATGTACAAAAGGGGGAACGATATGGACATTGGAATCAGGTACTCCGACAGCCACAAGCTCCTGTTTCATATACGCCGATAAGACGATGACTCGTCGCATACGTTGTACCTGCGCGAGCCGCGCTCGAGTCAACTGCCAGATGGAGGCAGCATAGCCAGCGTCGTCAAAACAATCGGCACATAGGCTCTCCTCCATTGTCTCCTGGCATTGACTTCCTTTAAGGGTGAGTTTACCCCGCCCAGGGCAAAAGCTGCGGTGGTCCTGTACGGTCATGACCGCGCCCTGGTCGGCGGCCTGGGCCAGTGCCACTGGATTCACGACGTTATGTACATGAATGATGTCGGCGTTCACCTCTGCGAAGAGAGTCGACAGCTCAACAGGTGTCTCGGTTCGCGAATCAAGACCATCGACGGCACGAAACAGATAGGCGGGGTCTGCATCTGGATCTTTCCGGCCGGCGGCCACGACGACTTCATGGGATTTTGCTTGTTCGGAAAGAATCCCCAATAGATGCCAATCGGCCCCGCCGCGTGTACCGAAGCGGTCATTCAGATGGAGAATACGCACAGACTCAACTCCAGACGGTCAATGCAGGCCGGGGTATGAGTATACCGGTTCCGATCCTCTGTGGCCACGGGGCAAATGCGCTTCACGGTGAGTAAGATAAGGCCTAACCCTCTTCGCTATGGACAGGGGTCGGTCAGTTACCGTACAATTGGCGATTCGGGAGGTTGGAATGCAACCTGCAATAGCTCGTTTAATAATGGTGGCCGGACTGGGCTTGGCTCTTCTGGTATCGAACTGTGGAAGTTCTTCCAGCAGTGGCCCACCTGCACAGTCCGATAGCCAGTCCAATACCGATGCTGTTGCGACAGATGTAAACGTGAACCCGTCCGATGGTAACGGTACGACGGATACCCCTGTAGTAACGCCCGACGAGGGCGTTACCAAGCCCGAAGATACGGGTTCTGGCGGTCTCCCGGCCGACTTCAATATACCCTGCCAGGTAGGGGAACAATGCGAGACTGGGTTCTGTATTGATGGCGCTGGCGGTCGGGTTTGTACCATCACCTGCCTGGAGGACTGTCCGGAGGGGTGGAGTTGTCAGGGGGTAAACCTGGACGATAGCGATCTCGTCTTCTTATGTGTGCCCGAGATTGCTCCGCTTTGTTCTTCATGTGAGACCGACGAAGACTGTGGAACCGGCGCAGTGGACGCTTGCCAGGAGCTGGGCGACGAAGGACGGTTTTGCCTGCGACGATGTGGTGAGCTTGAGCCCTGTCCTGCGGGCTATATGTGTCAGGATCTGGATGGTGTAGAGTCCAAATGTATACCGGAAACGGAGTCCTGCATTTGTACGAGCGAGATCGTTGGAACCAAGCAGTCCTGTCATATTCAGAATGAACATGGGCTCTGTGCAGGGTTCCGAGAATGTGTTGGTGCCGGCGGTTGGGGCGAATGCGATGCCCTGGAGCCAGCCCCCGAGAGTTGCGATGGCATCGACAATAATTGCAACGGGGTTACCGACGAGAAAGATGCGGAAGGGTGCCAGGTCTTTTATGAGGACAAAGACGGGGATAGCTTTGGGGATGAAGCCAATTCGGCGTGTCTATGTGCCGCTGAGGGAGCCTTTACGACAGATAATGGAGCCGACTGCAACGATCTAAGCCCCGTAGTGAAGCCGGGTGGTATCGAATTCTGCAATGGCTTTGACGATGACTGTGATGGGCTGGTGGACAGTGAAGGGGCGGCCGGTTGTACCCAATACTATCGCGACAGTGACGGTGATGGCTGGGGTGTTCAGACGGACAAGAAATGCCTCTGTGTTCCGGAGCCTCCCTATACGGTTATGTCCTTTGGTGATTGCGACGACAACTCGGGCCAGGTGTATCCGGGGAGTATCGAGTTCTGTAATGGCATAGACGATAACTGCAATGGTTTCATGGACGAAGGTCTTGGAGGCTCGGCCTGTACAATCACCGCAGCGCTTGGCACCTGTTCTGGCCTTACGGAATGCCAGGGGGCTCTGGGGATCGTATGCAGCGCAACCACCGCATCGACGGAAATATGCGATGGGTTGGATAACGATTGCGATGGAGTGGTAGACGAAGCCGACGCGGAAGGTTGTTCTACGTTCTTTGAAGACAAAGATGCCGATGGATTTGGAAACGCCCTGTCCTCACAATGCCTATGCGAAGCGACCGGTGCGTTCAATACGAACGTTGTGGGGGACTGTAATGATTTGAATTCACAGGTCGCGCCCGACGCCCTGGAGACCTGCAACACGATGGACGATGACTGCAATGGAACCATCGATGATGAGGGAAGCTCTGGGTGTTTAACCCGGTACCGCGATTTTGATGGCGATGGCTGGGGTGATAGTGACGACTCCAAGTGTATCTGCCAGCCGGCCTTTCCCTATACGGCGACGGCGGGAGGAGACTGTAATGACGGCTCCAACCAGGTCTTCCCTGGTGCTGTTGAGGTTTGCAATTCGTCCGATGACAACTGCAATGGTCTGACGGATGAGGATGGAGCCTCTGGCTGTGTTCCCTACTTTATGGATGCCGATGGCGACGGGTACGGAGTAACCGCATTGACCCTATGCCTCTGTGGAGAGCAGGGCGATTGGTCGGCCACAAAAGGTGGAGATTGTGACGATACCACGGCGACGCGAAGTCCGGGTGAACCCGAGGTCTGTGACGATGTGGACAACAACTGCAATGGTTTTGCAGATGAGGCGTGTGATAAGGACAGCGATGGTTACTGCGATGTGTACCAGGAGGTCCTCGGTGATCCGGCTTCTTGCCCGAAAGGCTCGGGGGATTGCAATGACTTCGATGCGCAGATCTATCCCGCGGCCGGTGAGATCTGCGACGGCCTGGACAACGACTGTGATGGGGAGATCGATGAAGGCGTGACGTCCCCTTGTGGAGGCTGCGGACCGGTCTGTGTGATTTCGGCTGGCCCGAGTGGAGTCAACCCGTTTGATGGCTATTTCAATGGTACCAGCGTTACGGACGAGGGATATGTCGAGCTCGATTCATCCACCCTGCAATTGAATATGATCTGGGTGGCGAATAGCGGGCAGGGGACGGTCTCCAAGATCAACACTCTCGATGGCCGTGAAGTGGCCCGTTATCAGTTATGCTCGGACCCATCGCGAACCTCCGTGGATGCCGACGGTAACTGTTGGGTTGGCTGCCGTGGCGACGGTCGAGTGGGTAAGGTCATCCTGGCGGTGGAAAACTGTGAGGATAAGAACGGCAATGGTGTCATCGACACATCCGTGGATTCCAACGACAACGGTGTGATCGATGGCAGTGAGATGCTCGGCTCCGGATCGGATGAATGTGTGCAGTTCATTTCGCAACCGGATGGTAATAATACGGCGCGCGCGGTTGGTGTTGATAAGGACAACCATGCCTGGGTCGGCATGTGGGATACTTCGCGGTTATGGAAGCTCCATAGAGACGATGGTTCCTCGATGCAGTCCATTAGCATCCCCACCAAGCCATACGGGATAGCGATCGACCAGACGGGTATCATCTGGATCAGTGGGCGTGGCAACAACACGCTGGTTCGGGTGGATCCCAACACCGGCTCTACCAATTCCTATACACCGAATATTGGCTGCTATTCGCCCTATGGTATCGCGATTGATGAAAATGGTCGTATCTGGACAGCCAATTATTCCTGCTGGAATGTGGCCTATCGATTTGATCCGGTCACGCATGAATGGGCGGCGGCTGGTACGAATTCCCACCCGCGAGGAGTCGCGGCCGATGGTAAGGGCTTTGTCTATGTAGCCAATGACGCCGCCAGCCAGGTCGCCAAGGTAGATATAAACACGATGACAACGGTCGCATATGCCAACCTTGGAGGTGGTAAGAATCCCGTTGGTGTCGCGGTGGATTTCTCCGATAAGTTGTGGGCTGTGAACCAGTCTTCGTCGACCGCATCGCGTATTGATACCACCAATATGAATGTGGAGATGGAGGTCTCGACGGGTCCGAACCCCTACACCTATAGCGATATGACCGGTTATGCCCAGAAGACGATTGTGGCACCGGCTGGGACCTTCCGACAGATCTTTGAAGGTTGGGAAGATGCCACAACGAAATGGTTAGTGGTTGAGTTGAGCGTCAACCTTCCGGGGCAAACCTCTGTCGACGTTCGCGTTCGAAGCGCGGAAGCCATCGAAGAAATGGAAGGAGCGTTCTGGTCGCCGTATTTCGGCCCCTTCCCGCCCGCACTTCTTCCAGTGAACCTATCCGAATGGGCGGAGATTACAGGCCGGTTCCTCGAAGTAGAGGTTCGACTCCATTCCGACACAGACTCCAATGTGCCGATCCTTCAGGGGATCGATGTGATTGGCACGTCCAGCCCGTAGATGTGGGAGCATGAATGCGTAGGACCGGTTGGATGCAGCGTAAGTCGATGAGGGTATGGGCAGGATTTTCTTTGCTTATCATGAGCCTGGTGCTGGGTTGCGGGGATGGTACCGAGGCGGCGGACTACGGAACACCTTCGAGTGACGCAGCGGAAGACTCCACAACGGCGGATCTCCCGGTTGATCCCGGCGGCCCGACCGATCCGGGCGTCACGGTGATCGACGAAGGGAATGAAGAAGACACCACCGATGTGGCCTCCACCTATCTACCAGCCGATTTCAATCAGCCCTGTGAGAACACCTCGGACTGTGAGACTGGCTTTTGCGTAGAGGGCAGCACAGGAAAAGTATGCACGACCGCATGTGTGGATGAGTGTCCCAAAGGTTGGACCTGCCAGGAGGTCAATAGTTTTGGCTCCGATGGGGTGTATCTGTGTATGCCGGTCCTTGTGCCCTTATGCCAGGCATGTGAAACCGACGCCGACTGTGGCAGCTCGTCTGTCGCCGCATGTATGGATGTCCCCCTGGAGGGGCAGTTCTGCCTTCGATATTGCGCGGCGGATTTCCCCTGTCCGGCGGGCTATGTTTGTGAGGTCGTCGAAGGGTCTGAAGCCTTCTGTGCCCCAACCACGGCCTCGTGTATCTGCACGGAGGATCTGCTGGATACAACCCGTTCCTGTGAACGCTCCAACGAGCTCGGGACCTGCGCAGGTATCGAGACCTGCGTTGGCACTGGCGGCTGGTCCGAATGTGACGCCATTGAACCCGTCGCAGAGATCTGTGACGACGTGGACAATAATTGTGATGGCGTTACCGACGAGCCCGGAGCGATGGGCTGCGAGCTCTATTATCAGGATAAGGACTCCGATGGTGTCGGTAGTGCAAACCACGCCGAATGCCTATGTGCTCCCAATGTCGACTACCCCACGCAATCGACGGGTGATTGTAATGATTTGAACCCGGCCATAGGGCCTGGTCAGCTCGAATTCTGCAATGGCATGGACGACGATTGTGACGCCATCGTCGACAGCGAAAATAGTCTGGGATGCGTGCAGTACTATCGAGATCAGGATGGCGACGGTTGGGGCAAGACCTCCGACGCGAAATGCCTCTGCAGTCCCTCTGGATTGTATTCTGCGACCGCCTTTGGGGATTGTGATGACGAATCGGGTCAGAGCTATCCCGGTAGTATGGAGATATGTAACGGTTTTGATGACAACTGTAATGGCATCCCCGACGAAGGGCTGGGTGGGAACTCCTGTACGACCACCAATGCTGTAGGGGAATGCCAGGGGCAGCAGGTTTGTCAGGGTATTCTGGGCCTGATCTGCAATGCGCCTCTTGCGGAATTAGAGAGCTGTGATCTGAGCGATAACGACTGCAATGGTGTGATTGATGATCCCGGTGCACAAGGGTGCACCGTGTATTACGAAGATCGGGATTCCGATGGGTTCGGAAATCTTGCGGTCTCGTTATGCCTCTGTTCACCGGTCGGTGATTTCACAACGAACGTTCACGGGGACTGTAACGATTTGAACCAGCAGATCGTGCCAAGCATGCCCGAGCTTTGTAACGGGGTCGATGATAATTGCGACTCGGTTATCGACGGGGAAGATAGCCTGGGCTGTACCCCGTATTATCGTGACGCGGACGGAGATGGTTGGGGCCTCACCGGGGATTCCCGTTGTCTTTGTCATCCCGAGGGCGAATACCAGGCTATGGCGAAAGGTGATTGTGATGACACCTCCAACCAGGTCTTTCCGGGCGCTGCGGAGCTCTGCAACGAGGTGGATGATAACTGCAATGGGAACACCGATGAGTCTGGAGCCTCGGGTTGCCAGCCCTACCTGCTTGATTTCGATGATGATGGCTATGGAGTGACCGGACTGACCGTCTGTCTATGCAATCCAGAAGGCGACTGGACAGCGACCCAGGGCGATGACTGTGACGACGAACAGACGGAAGTGCATCCCGGAGCAGATGAGTTCTGTGACAACATCGACAACAACTGTAACGGTGGAATCGACGAAGACTGTGATAAGGATGGCGACGCCTATTGCGATGCCAATCGGGTCACGATCGCCAACCCGGAGTCTTGCCCCAAAGGCGGAGGGGATTGCGATGACTTCAGTGTTGGAGTGCACCCGGATGCCGATGAGATTTGCGACTCCTTCGATAACGACTGTGACGGTCTGATAGACGAGCAGGTGACGTCTCCCTGTGGGGGCTGTTCGTCCTTATGTGGGTTTGTCGCGGGTGCGGGGGCGCCGGTTGGATATACAGGGCCAATCGAGAACCTGAGTGTGAACGGTGAAGGGGCTCTAGTTATCAACGCGGGGCCAACGGAAGGAACCTATAGCCATATCTTTGAGGGCTGGGAGGTCTTACCTACACAGTGGATTTCGGCGGGGATGGATGTCGATATCGAGCCTGGTACAGAGACCTATCTTCGAGTGCGCGCAGCGGACACACTCGCCGAATTGGAAGGTGGAGGGATAACCCCATGGTTTGGACCCTTCCCACCAGCCTCTTTGCCGGTGAATCTGGCAGATTGGAGTATGATTGGTCGATATGTACAACTCGATGTACGGCTTGTCGGTCCGAACTCCTCGACCACTCCCGTGGTACATTCCATCAATATCGTGGCTAAAACTTCCGAATAGTCGGACGAATCCACTGTGGATCAACGCGAGCAATCCGGATAGGGTGCCCCTATGCGTATCGCTCTAATCACCTGTTCCGATCTTCCAGGCTGGGAGATTGACGACCAACCCCTGCACGTGGCGTTGCGCGGTCGCGATGTCGAGATCGTGGAACCGATCTGGGATGATCCGACGGTAGATTGGTCCTCGTTTGATGCGGGTTTGATTCGAACCACTTGGGATTATACTGGCAAATACAAAGCATTTGTCTCCTGGGCGGAGTCTGCATCCACCCAGACCCGGCTCTATAACCCCGCCCATGTCATCCGTTGGAATACCCATAAGGGTTACCTTCGGGAGCTCGAGGAGAAAGGGGTTCGCATTGCGCCGACCCTCTGGTTTTCGAAAGGACAATCGGTCGATATTGAACAGAGTATGGCCGCAAAGGGGTGGACACGTGGTTTCCTGAAGCCGATGGTGGGAGCTACGGCCCAGGGTACCCTTCGCTTCCACTGTGACACGGAGGGGCTCACCGCAGCCCAGCAACATCTGGATCGTACCTTGGAGACGGCGGATTTTATGCTTCAGCCCTATCTTACGAGCGTGGAGACGACCGGAGAGCTGACGGCTCTATTCTTCGATGGAGAGCTGAGTCATGCGGTGCAGAAGATTCCTGTGAAGGGAGATTACCGCGTGCAGGATGATTTCGGGGCCTGGGATGGACCCGTTACGTTTTCTGCCGAACAGGTGGCTTGTGCCAGGAACGCGGTAAAGACCGCGGAAGAGATATTGGGGCTCGAGGAGCCTCTGCTCTACGCCAGGGTCGATTTCCTGGTGGATGATGCGGGCCGACTCTGTCTAAACGAATTGGAGTTGGTCGAACCGTCGCTGTTCCTGCGCCATGATGCCAAGGCTGGAGAGCGACTCGCTGATGCGCTCTTGCGTCGTCTATAACTTCGGATCAGGGACTATCTGAGCTGAAGGCTTCACAATACGAGGCTCGTGTATGGACGACCTCGGTGTCTGTGGTGACACTGAACTCTTGTGGACAAGGTTCGTCTGCACTCCATTCTACCCAGGCGTGGGATAAGCCCATTGTCGAGGCGTGGTCGGAGAACACCTTGTAGCCCCCATCGACCATCTTGAACACCAGCGGTTCGCGGCATGTGCCCGTTTCCGAGTCGTACGTATACCCCTCGTTCAAATCCATGATGATGTGGTACATATCGACCGTTGTGGAGTTCCAGCAGCAGGTTCGCGAGGACTGGTATTCTAGTTCGGCGAAGATGTAGTCCTCGATGACTCGGTACATCTGATCCACCTCGTGGGTCGACCAGCCAAATTCGTCTTCAGCAAGCTCATAAAGCTCGTCAAATGCGGACTCGCGCGAGATGCGGGCCGAGCAGCTTGCAGGGAACTGCCGCAAGTGCTGACGCTTGGACTGAATCTGTTGCTGTAGGACTTCTATCTTTTCTTCGGGGGTGAGCGTGCCCAGGATCTCTTTGAAAATCTCAAGTCGTGCGGCCAGTGCATCGGTGTTATGGCGCGGTATGAAGTTCTCTCGGTCGCTCTCGGGTACGACATTGCGCCAGCGGCCATTGATTATCTTCGCGATACGCCAACGTTTGATACCTCCACCCAGCGTGACATAGGCCTCTCCATCCCCATTTTCGCCAGGACCTCCGGCGGAATAGGACAGGAAGGACTGTTGGCTACTTGCGGCCGATTCCCACTTGGGCTGCCGCCGTGGCATCGATCCACTGACAAGCTCGGCTTCGAGCTGTGAGGTACCCGCGATAGGGGAGACATGTTTTACGACCAGGGTGTGACCAATGCCCTTCTTTTGCCATCGTTCCAGGAGGGTATCACCCGCACGTACCGCCGGAGCGGTCAGGTTGAATGTATTGTCGGTGGAGGCCAGGTGAACCGAGCCTGTGAAGGTGAGGACCACCATCAGGAAATGACCGACTCGTTTGTTGAGGAAGATCTGGTCGAAATAGGCTCCCGCGTAGGCCTCTGGACCGAGCCATTCGTTCAGATCATCTTTGTTCGCGCCGAGCGAACGCCGAGCTAATCTTGCGTCTGTGGGCCAGTTGGCCTGCGCCTCTGCCAGGCTCAGATAGCTATAATCTGGATAGCGATCCCGGTAGTTGGAAAACTTGTAGTGGGGTTCCTTATCGGTCCACACGCCAAAATGACCGAAATGGATATTTCCCTCGGGGGCCCAGGCCGAAATATAGAATGGTAGTCCGTACCAGCTGGCGAAGGTCACGCGTAGAAAGACGCTCGCTTCGGCACATTCCAGAGCCGGTGCCTTGAGTCGGGCACCCCATGGTGTGGTCAGTTCGAAGGTCTCCCCATAGCGCTCACCGGGGATCCGTTCGAGTGATTGTACCCACAGGGCATATTTTTCGTCCCAGTCCAGTCCGCTATCAAAGCCCCAGGCGATACCTTCCTGCACGGCGGCGTCTGTGTAGCGGTCTTCCCATTGGTTGGTTACAGCCCATACTTCGGTAGCTGCTCCCTCGGTCGCTGCGGTTGGCCCAGCGATCCCGTCCATATTGTCCGCTTTACCCGCGCTGGGGGGCGCCTCCAGGATCGGTTTCCCGTAGTCTGGGTCTACGGCTGGACCCCAGTCGTCTTCACCACAACCCTGTAACGCGCTCAACGCGACCAGTGCACAGAGGGCCAGGTATCCGAATCGGTATATGGGTTTCATAGGGAACATCATAGACGTCTCATACCGGATCTCGAGAGAAAACGGAATGATTTCCGGCTAATCCGTCACAAATATCAGATCTACGCGGTTGTTTTGTTCACGGCAGAGGTCGTTGTCGACGGTGCATATAGGTTTGGAACCACCGAGGCTTTTCAGGCGCAAAAGGGTCTCGGGAACCCCGAGATCGATCAGGCTTAAACGTACGGATTCCGCCCGACGCTTCGCGATCAGTATATTGCGTTCTTCATCCGAACCCTGCGTACAGTGACCACGCACTTCCACCATTCGTTTCATACGGTTGATACAGCGAGCCGTGTTCACAAGCTTATTTAGCCGCATATGATTCAAGGTATAGGAGTTGAACTCGAAGAGTATGGTATCCAGCTCACAGTCTGGTGCCGAGTTCGGTACGTAGGTTTTCGAACCCGTCGTGGTGCCACATGCCCCTGGAATGGTGCATAGGAACACCACAGCGAAAACCGGGCAGAATAGATTCGTTACCAACCGCATCATGATGAGCCCAATGGTGACTTCGTTGCCGGATGGGGTCAAGCTTTGGGGATTTCTGCGGAGCGGAATTCTTCGGCCGAACCTGGTATGTATATGGTACGAATTCAGCCCGTGCCGTCCGGGATGGCGGATACGGGAACATGAGCGGGAGATAGATAGGTGCGAGTCCGGTTTGGAATGATAGGGGTAGTGGTGGTCGCCGTCGCTTGTTCGGGACCCGGCAAGGTGGCTCCCTATGCCGACGCTCTGGGCTGTGATGACTGTTCGTCGGAGATCGTGGAGGATAGCGGCCCCGTCGAGGATGGCTCTACGACGGAGGTCTTGGATCAGGGAGAAGAGACGTCTGCAGATACCACCCTATGTTCACCGGAGCTATGTGTTGTGGAGAACCCCTGTACGGAGGCCGAATGTGCTCCGGATGGAAGTTGTCAGTACGTGGTTCAGGTAGGGGCACAATGC
>MDTE01042534.1_pt1 | contig 12358 bp, 12 predicted proteins | sample 811231 | NCBI WGS metagenome assembly MDTE01 (sample SAMN05326651, study PRJNA326480) | marine metagenome | isolation source: seawater | place: Indian Ocean: Red Sea | collected 2010
GGTCTAAATTTCATAAATTCTCCTTATTAATATGGACTTCATATAGAGATTGGCCTTACTATTTCAAGATATAGTTAAAAAATTAGTTAGTTAAAAAACAAAGGAATTTGTGGATTTTTTGGTTTATAGATGAATTCGATGACTAAAAATTTAGATAAAGAAGGTCTAAGTTCTATAGCAGACAATTATCAGCTATTTTACGTTGACTTGTGGGGAGTGGTTCATAATGGGATTTCTTTACATCATGAAGCAATAAAGGCTCTAAAAGAGATTAATAAAAAAAGAAAAGATTATATTTTACTTACAAACGCTCCTAGACCCAATCATGCGGTTAAATCCTTTTTAGAAAAACTAGGTCTGGAAAAAGAAATAAGAGAACATGTATTTACTTCAGGTGAGGCAGCTCTCACTTATTTAAAAAAGAACTTATTTAACAAAACTTTTTTTCACGTCGGTTCCCCAAAAGATTTTGATTTATTTAAAGATTTTGAAAAAATGAAATTGGATAACATAGAAAAATGTGAATATATTTTATGCACTGGATTATTTGATGATCATGATGAAGATTTAAGATATTACAAAGATTTATTTGAAAAAAATACTAAAAAAAAAATGATTTGTACAAATCCTGATCTGATCGTGGATAGAGGAAGTAAAAGGGAATTTTGTGCTGGCTCTGTTGCTATGATTTTTGAGAAGATGGGAGGAGAAGTTGTTTACTTTGGAAAACCTTATCCCGAGGTTTATAATCAATCTACTGATAATAAGAATAAAAAGATTCTTTCCATAGGTGACAATTTAAATACAGATATTAAAGGAGCAAATCTTTTGAATTATGATTCTTTGATAATATCAAATGGAGTGCATAAAGACGAGATTAAGGAAAAAGGAATTGAAAAAGTAGCAAAATCTTACGAGACAATTTGTAATTATATTCAATCAGAATTAAAATGGTAAAACCAAAAATATATAAAAGTTTCAATATTGATACAAGACATCAAAAGTCAATTATCTTAATTGGTAACTTTGATGGAATTCACAAAGGACATCAAAAATTATTCTCATTAGCTAAGAAATATAAAAAAAAATATTCATCAAAAATTGGCGTTTTAACTTTTGAACCAATGCCAAAAATGTTTTTTAATAAGAATTTAAATAATTTCAGAATTTCCAGTTTGCAGCAAAAAATTGATAATCTTACAGATTTAAATGTAGATTTTTTAATAATAAAAAAATTTAATCTAAAATTTTCTAAAATCAAATCTATAACTTTTATCAAAAAAATATTAGGAAAAAAGTTAAAACCAAAATTTATTTTTGTAAGCAATAATTTTAGATTTGGAAATAAGAGGGAAGGCAACGTTAAACAATTAACTTTATTTGAAGGAATATGTGGTTATAAGGTAATTAAACCTCAACCATTATTAATAAATAAAAAAATTGCTTCTTCATCGTTAGTCCGAAAATTTTTGCAAAAAGGTAAATTGGAAAAAGCCAATAAAATTTTAAATAGAAAATGGTCGATTGTTGGAAAGGTTCAAAAAGGAAGACAGATAGGAAAAAAAATTGGTTTCCCAACAGCTAATATTGATATCAAAGATTATATTTTAGCCTGCCCAGGTGTATACGCAGTAAAAGTAAAAAGATTTGGTAAAAACAATAGTATAAAAGGAATTGCAAATTTAGGCTACAGACCTACATTTAACGAAAAAAAGATATTGTTGGAGGTTCATTTATTCAATTTTTCTGGAAATTTATATAATAAATACTTAAGAGTAGAGTTTTTAAAGTTTATAAGATCTGAAAAAAAATTCAAAAATGTAGATCAATTAAAAAAACAAATTAATATTGATCTCTTAGTTGCAAAAAAAACAAAATGAGTAAGAACCAAATAAATTTACCAAAAACAGCTTTTTCAATGAAGGCTAATTTACCAATTAGAGAGCCAGAAATATTAGAACTTTGGAAAAAAATTGATCTTTATAAAGAGTTACGGAATTCAAGAAGAGGAGAAGAAAAATTTGTATTACACGACGGCCCTCCGTATGCAAATGGAAATATCCATATGGGTACTGCTTTAAATAAAATATTAAAGGATATCATTGTAAAGTTCCATCAAATGGATGGTAAAGACTCAGTTTATGTTCCAGGTTGGGATTGTCATGGTTTACCCATTGAGTGGAAAATTGAAGAACAATATAAAAAGAATAAAAAAAATAAAAATGAAGTTCCAATAGTAGAATTTAGAAAAGAATGCCGAACATTTGCGGAAAAATGGATAGAGGTCCACAAAGATCAATTTAAAAGATTAGGTGTAGTTGGCGATTGGGAAAATTACTATTCAACAATGAGTTATGATGCAGAAGCGCAAATTGTAAGAGAATTGGGTAAATTTTTAAAAGAGGGCAGTCTTTACAGAGGTTTTAAACCAGTTTTATGGTCAACAGTAGAAAAAACTGCTCTAGCTGATGCTGAAGTTGAATATCAAGACCATAAATCTGATACCATTTATGTATGCTTTTCAGTAAAAAAATCTAAAATTAAAGAGCTGGAAGATTGTAATATAGTTATTTGGACGACTACTCCATGGACTATACCAGCAAATAAGGCTTTAGCTTATAATGAAAGTCTGGATTATTTGATTATTCAAATTAATGAAGAGGGAAATTTTCAAAATAAAAAAATTGTTATTGCAGAAGCGTTACTAGATTCAGTTTTAAAGGATTGTAAGATTAAAAAATTTAAAAAATTAAAAAAATTCAAAGGTAAAGATTTTCAAGATGTTGTCTGTAAACATCCATTTTTTAATTTAGGTTATGATTATGATATTCCAATGTTAGAAGCTCGTTTTGTTACAATAGAACAAGGAACAGGAATTGTTCACTGTGCTCCAAGTCATGGACCTGATGATTTTAATCTTTGCCTAAATAATGGAATTAAAGCTATTGAAACAGTTGACGATGACGGAAAATATACAAAAAATGTTTCCTTGTTTGAAGGTTTACATATCTTTAAGGCCAATCCGATCGTTATAGAAAAATTAAAAGATCAAAATAAACTTTTGTCTAATGGTGAATTAGTCCATTCTTACCCACATTCTTGGAGATCAAAAGCACCTTTGGTTCATAGAGCAACTCCACAATGGTTTATTTCAATGGAAAGTCATAAGCTTAGAAATAAAGCTTTAAAAGCGATCGAAGATACAATTTTTTATCCAACTAAGGGAAAAGACAGATTAAAATCAATGATTGAAACAAGACCAGATTGGTGTGTATCAAGACAAAGAGTATGGGGTGTGCCACTTCCTATTTTTGTGAATAAAAAAACAAATGAGATATTGATAGATGATGAGGTATTTGAAAATATAGCAAGTATTTACGAGAAAGAGGGCTCTGATTGCTGGTTTTCAGATGATCCTCAAAAATTTTTAGGAGATAAATATAAAGCGCAAGATTTTGATAAACTAAGTGATATTGTAGAAGTTTGGTTTGATAGTGGATCAACTCATTCATTTGTTTTAGAGAAAAGAAAAGATCTTAAATGGCCTGCATCAATGTACTTGGAGGGATCAGATCAGCATAGAGGTTGGTTTCATTCCTCTTTATTAGAATCATGTGGAACAAGAGGTAAAGCCCCATTTGAATCTATATTATCTCATGGTTTTGTGGTTGATGGGAAGGGACTTAAAATGTCCAAATCACTTGGAAATGTAATTGCCCCAGAGGATATTTTAAAAAAATATGGTGCTGATATTTTAAGAATTTGGGTAGCTTCTTCAAATTATGCTGAGGATCTAAGAATCGATTACTCTATACTGGATCAGCATTCTGAGTCTTATCGTAAAATTAGAAATACATTTAGATATTTATTAGGCAATATAAATGACAAATTTGAAGACATTGATTTAGATAAAATTGAAATTGAAAAATTACCAGAATTAGAAAAATTTATGCTGAGTAAAATATATTCTCTTAATAAAAGATTTAATATTTGTTTTAAAAAATATGACTTTCATAATCTTTACAAAGAATTACTGAATTTTTGTACTGTAGATTTATCGGCATTTTATTTTGATATAAGGAAAGATGCTTTATATTGTGATCACTTAAATTCAGTAAAAAGAAGATCGTGTATTATAATTTTGAATATCTTACTAAAATCTTTACTTAGATGGTTTGCTCCTATTCTATCTTTCACAACAGAAGAAATCTATCAGTTAGTATCAAAGAAAAACAAGAGCATTCATTTAGAAAAGTTTTTAAAATACCCAGAAAATTTCAAAAATGAAATACTTGAAAAAAAATGGTCTGAGTTAGTTAAAATTAGGGATGTGTGTAATATAAGTATTGAAGAAAAAAGAGCTAGCAAAGAAATTGGATCAAGTTTAGAGGCAAATTTAAAAATTAGACTAAACGAGAAATATAGAGAAATTATTACAAATATAGATTTGTCAGAACTTTGTATTGTTTCAAAAACTGATATTAATTTTGACAAACAATCAAACATTTTTGTTGAAACAAAAAAAGCTTTAGGTGAAAAATGTCCTGTATGTTGGAAAATTAGTATCGAACCATGCGAGAGACACTCTCTTTAATGGAAAAATATTTTAACAAAGAGTTTGCGATAAATTTTTCAGTAATATTAAGTATTTTTTGTATTGATAGATTAACAAAAGTTTACGTAATTTTTCTTAATGAAAAAAATATGTCGTCTGAATTATTTGTATCTAAATATTTAAATATTAATTTGATTTATAATGATGGAATAGCATTTGGTTTGTTATCATTTGATGACAAATTATATTATGATTTACTTACTGGTATAATATGTTTGATAACACTGATTATACTGTGGATGATCTTTAAGACAAAAGGAACAGAAAAATTTGCTTTTATGATGGTTTTTGGGGGTTCTTTAGGAAATATTTTTGATAGATTGTATTACTCCTCTGTACCAGATTTTATTGATATACACTTCAGAGGTTTTCATTGGTTTATTTTCAATGTTGCTGATATATTTATCACTTTAGGAGTGTTAATATTAATAATTGTAGAATTATTTTCTAAAAAAAAAATATGAAAAAAAATTTTATTTTCCTTGTCTTTTTTTTGTTTTTAGTAAATTGTCAATCTGCTAAAGATGCTTTGACTTTAAAAAAAAAACCTGCATCCGATGAGTTTTTAGTAGAAAAAAAAAGTCCTCTAGTTTTACCACCTGATTATGGAGAACTTCCATTTCCTAATGAATATAAAGAAATTAATAATCAAACAAAAAATGAGCAAATAGATATTTCTTCAGGACAAGACGAGATTAGCATCAATAAAACTATAAAAAATTCTCCACCAACATCCCTAGAAAAATCTATTCTTAAAAAAATCAAATAAATTTGATGATAACAAAAAATATAATATTCAAAAACTTTGAATCAAATAAATTTAATAAGAAAATTAGAAATCTTTTCGAAAAATTAATTAAAGAAGACAATGAAATATTAAACTCTCTTAAAATTACTTATAAAGACAAATACTCAAAAAAAAAAATATCAAGATTCAAGAATTTTTCTAAATTTTTAATCATTGGTATGGGCGGCTCGATATTAGGCTCTAGATCCATATTCAATTTTTTAAAAGAAAAAATTAATAAAGATTTCGATTTTATTGATGACTTAGAAGATACAAAAATAAAAAAAAAAAGAGTTAAAAAACTTAAACAATTAAATTTGATAATTTCTAAATCAGGCAGTACTCTAGAAACAGTATCAAATTTTAATAATGAGTTTGAAAATAAAAGGGAAAATATTTTTATTACAGAGAATAGAAAAAGTGACTTAACAAAAATTGCTCAAAAGCTTAAATCAGAAATAATTCATCATAACAATTTTATTGGAGGAAGATATTCGGTTCTATCTGAAGTAGGAATGCTTCCAGCAGAACTAATGGGATTAAGAGTTGAAAAATTCAGAAAATTTAATTCCCTAATTAAAAATAAAAAATTTGTTAATTCATTAATCCAAAATGTCTCATCTACCTTAAATATGATAAGGAATAATAAACTTAATTCTATAATTTTAAATTATGATAAAAAATCCTCAGATTTATTTTTATGGTATCAGCAATTAATCGCTGAAAGTCTGGGTAAAAAAGGAAAAGGTATTCTTCCAATTGTTTCTAATATGCCAAGTGATAATCACAGTTTGATGCAACTTTATCTTGACGGAGTTAAAAATAATTTTTTTACTTTTTTTTATGTAGGTGATGTAACAAAAAAAAAGATAAAACATAATGACTTACTTTTCTCTTTTTCTTCATATTTGAAAAGTAAAAAGTTTAGTGATATTAAAATGTCCCAGTTTAATGCAACTCAGAAAGTTTTTAAAATAAAAAAAATTCCTTTTAGAAGTTTTATTATTAAAAACAGAAATGAGGAGTCTCTAGGGGAATTATTTGTTTTTTTTATATTAGAGACGATACTACTTGGAAAGGCCTTAAAAGTTAACCCGTACGATCAACCTGCAGTAGAGCTGATAAAATCTGAGACAAAAAAATTTTTATTAAAGACTTAATTCCCAATTATTATTTTTGAAATTCCATAATTTCTCTCATCTAAAATTTTGATTTTATCAGTAATTTTAACATGATCTTTCTTATGTCTATGAATTATTAGTATTCCATTTTTACTTAAAATTTTTTTTTCTTTAATTTTGTCTATTAAAATATTGATTTTTTCTTCTCGATATGGTGGATCTAAAAAAATTATATCAAATTTTTCTTTAATTAAGTTTTTAGAGTTCAAAAATTCAAAACAACTTTGTTCGTTTATTTTAATTTTATCTTTTATTTTTAAAGACAAAATATTTTTTTTTAAAATTTTTAAAGCATTTTTATAGTTTTCAATAAATGTTACTTTTTTGGCATTTCGAGATACACACTCAATCCCAAAAGAACCAACTCCACAAAATAAATCTAAGATATTTGAGTTTTCTACCCTGCAATTAAACTTACTTGAGTGTGCAATAAGATTGAAAATTGACTCTTTTACTAGGTCACGCAAAGGCCTTGTTTTTTTATCATTAGGTTGAAAAATTTTTTTACCTTTTAAAATTCCTCCAATAATTCTCATGATTTAATGACTTTAAAACCAATATCTTTTCGAAAAAAACCTTTAGACCAATTAAGTTTTTTGATTAACTCCAAAGCTATTGTTCGACTTTTTTTGAATTCATTAGATAAAATCACAAAATTTAAAACTCTTCCTCCGTTAGAGACAATCTTTGATTTTACTCTTTTTGTTCCAGCATGAAAAATAAATTCATCCTTTTTGAGATTAATATCTTCTAACCCATTTATTTCAAAGTTTTTTTCAAACTTGTCAGGATATCCATTAGAACAAACTACAATGCAAAGGCTCTTTGCGTTTTTCCATTCAATTTTAATTTTGTCTAAGTTTCTGTTTGCACATGCTTCTAATATAATAAATAAATCAGTTTCAAGTTTTGGAAGAATAGTTTGGCATTCAGGATCACCCATTCTTACATTGTATTCAATCAAATAAGGTTCATTGTTAACAATCATTAGTCCAGCATATAAAAAACCAACATACTCTGTATTCAATTCTTTCAGTCCTTTAATTGTGGGATTGATAATTTTTTCTAATATTTTTTTATTTAGTGATTTTTCCTCAAGTCGTGAAGGTGAATAGGCACCCATACCGCCTGTATTTTTACCTTTATCACCCTCTAATACTCTTTTATGATCTTGTGCTGTTCCAAAATTTTTATAAGATTTTCCATCTGTGATAATGAAGAAACTCATTTCCTCACCAACTAAAAACTCTTCTATTAAAATTTCTTTTGCTTCTCCGAATTTTCCATTAAATATCTCATTAACTGCTAAAATTGATTGAGCATCATCCTCGCATATGTACACACCTTTTCCTGAAGCTAATCCGTCTGCTTTTATCACTATAGGGTAATTACAATTTTTTAAAAATTTTTCTGCTTCATTTGCGTTTTTATAAATTCCAAATTTAGCGGTTGGAATTTTGTATTTCTCACAAATCTTTTTCGTAAAAATTTTTGAGCCTTCTAGCTGTGAAGCAATTTTGTTGGGTCCAAATACTTTGATGCCATAATTTTTCAAATAATCAACAATACCACCCACAAGTGGTTTTTCTGGTCCAATAACAACAAGATCAACATTTTCTTTTTTTATAAAGTTTTTGATTTTTTCAAAATCCTCAACATCAATAATTATATTTTTTGCAATAGAATTCGTTCCCGCGTTTCCTGGGATACAAAAAATTTGGTCAACTTTGCTTGATTTTTTTAATGAAACGCAAATAGCATGTTCTCTTCCCCCACTTCCTATTACAGCAACTTTCATATATTAATGTATAAACTATAAATGTTTAAAAAATTAGCAAAAATAAAATATTTACCAAATAACTTTAAAATTCTTGAAGATGGAGATCATGTTATTTGTGCTATATCAGGTAAAAAAATTGCATTAGAATCTTTAACTTATTGGAGTGTAGATCTTCAAGAACCATATTATTCATATTTAGAGGCTGCAAAGAAAAGAGAAGATAAATAATAATTTATTTCCATCTGTTATGAGTCCAGATCCATTGCTCAGGGTTTTTCTTAATCATTTCCTCAAGTAAAATGTTTAAACTTAACGTAATGCTCTCAAGGGTATCATTATTAGAAAATTTAATAGATTTATAAAATTTTATCTTAAATCTACTTTCGCCTATTCTTTCTATATAAACAGGAACTATTTTTGCATTAAATTTTTTAACAAATTGAGCAGGTATTGTTGTCGTCAAAGCTTTTTGGTTAAAAAACTCAGAATGTATTCCCTCTGAAACTCTTTGATCAATCATTAGCGCCACTGAATGTCCATTTTTAAAATATTTAAGTAAATCTTTTGTACCTGCTATTCCTTTTTTTATTTGCTTTTTACAGATATAATTTTTTCTTATATTTTCCATAATTGGATTAAGAAATTTATTATTTAAAGGTCTATAAATCGCTGCAAGATCTATTCCTGATTTTTCTATATACATAGCCATCAGTTCAAAATTATTAAAATGTCCAGAAATAAAAATTACTGGTTTAGCCTCTTCCTTAATCAAATTTATTTCATTTTCATTTTCAATTATTATTCTTTTGGAAAAATTTTTTGAAAGTCTAAAATCCTTTAAAAAAAGATACTCTGCAAATATTTTTCCGTAATTTTCCCACATTTTATTAATAATTTTTTTTCTTTCATTATTATCTAAATGAGGGAAAGCTTTAGATAAATTAGAGTGACTTATATCATTTGATCTAAAAAAAGGTCCTAAAGTTTTAAAAATTTTACTTGATAGTATTGAAGAATATTTTAAGCCTAGAAGTTTAAAAATCAAAAATAAAATAAATATAAATAAAAATTGAAAAAAATATTTGATATCAGTCATAAATTTTGGTTTTTAGAAAATCAATAAATTTTTTTTCTTTTTTAATTATTAAATCTATTTCTATAAATTTTATATCTTCAGATATCAATTTTTCAACTTTTACGTAATCTTTTTCAGTAGTTAAAATTTTAGCACCTAAACTTTTTGCTTGAGTTATAATTTTATCAACATCTTGCTTTTGATAATTATGATGATCTGCAAAGACTATTTCATTAACTATATTGAATTTATTTTTTATTAGAACATCATGAAAACTTTTTGAGTTTCCAATACCTGAAAATATCAGATATTTTTCTGTTAGATCAAATTTTTCTAAATTTGATATTTGATAAAATGTTTCAAATATTCTGATTTCTGAATTATATCTTTTTAATAATTGAAGCTTATCTTTAGTAATTTCATCATAGCTTTTGAAAAAAACACAATCATATTTTTTTAAACTATCTAATTTTTCTCTTAATGGTCCTGAAGGAATTAAGCAGCCATTTCCTATGAAGTTTTCAGTATCAAAGCAAACAAGATTTAAATTATATTTTAGTGTTCTATCTTGAAGGCCATCATCAAAGATGAGCACATCATGATTAGATTTAACTGCCTCATCTATTATCATATTTCTATTTTTTTTACTTATAAATTTTGTTTTTTTATCTAAAATAATATTTTCATCAATTTGAGACTTGTAAAATTTTTTAGCTGTTAAAACTTTTAAATTTAATTTTTGGATAATTTTAAACAATGCAATTGTTGTTGGTGTCTTTCCTGTTCCACCTAAGTAGATATTACCAACACAAATGGTTTTAATTTTTGAATTTTTTTTAATTGATTTAAATTTTAAAAGAAAATTATTCAAAATTATTATCATAGTAAACGGTAGTAATATTAAGGAAATATAATTTGGTTTTTTTAAATCCCAAAATTTAGGTTTTTTAAATCTCATTTTTAAGAACTAACTTAATTTCTTTATAAGTATTTTGTAAAATTTTTTGACCAATATTATTAAGTTTTTTTTGTATTTTTATAGAGTTTGTTTTTTTTGAAAAAAGTTTTATCAGATATTTCAACATATCTTTTTCATTATAAACTTTTTGTGAAATCTTATTTTTTTTTAAAAAAGAATATATTTCTTTAAAATTTGAAACGTTAGGACCATGTAAAATTTTGCAACCATATTTTGTTGCTTCTAATGGATTTTGGCCTCCATGGTTTATTAGAGATCCTCCTAAAAATATATTTTTACAAAGGGAGTAAAATGTTTTAGATTTTCCATAAGTATCTACAATATAGACATCAATATTTTTACGAAGTTTCCCATCAGTTTCATGTCTACATGTTTTTAAGTTTAATTCATTTAATTCTTTTTCAATAAGATCTGACCTATCTATGTGTCTTGGAATAATGATGGTCAGTAAATTCTTAAATCTCTTTTTGAGTTTTTTATGTGTCAAACCACAAATTTTTTCTTCGTATTGATGGGTGCTGGAAGCACACCAAGTTCTTCTACTTTTAATAAATTTTTTCAATTTTTGATTAATTTCAAGATTTTCTTTTTCAGATTGCGAAAATTTTAAATTTCCAATAAATTTCACATTTTTAGCACCTAATTTTCTCAGATATTTTTTTGACTCTAAACTTGAAGAGAAACATAAACTAAAAATTTGAAATATTTGTTTTGAGAAATAAGGAAAAATTTTCCATTTGGAAAAACTTTTTTTTGTTATTCTTCCATTTAAAAGAATTATAGGAATATCATTTTTTGCTAGATTAAAATACATATTAGGCCAAATTTCTGAGTCGATAAAAAAAACAGCTGAGGGTTTCCAATATCTAAGGAATTTTCTGGAATGAAAATTTGTGTCGATAGGAAAAAACTGATGTACAACCTTTTTAAATTTTAGTTTTTCTAATATTTTTGAAGAACTTAACGTATTTGACGTGATTAAAATCTTATCGATAGATTTTTTTTTTTCAAGTTTTTCTAAAAGAGGCACAATACTTTGTAACTCACCAACACTTGCCCCATGAAACCAGAGTAGTTTTCCATCATTTCTTTTTTGTGTAAAAAAACAAAATTTTTCTTTAAATCTTTTGAAACTTTCTTTTTTTTTAAACAATCTAAAAACAATTATGATTGGTGAAATTAAAAAAATAATATTAATTAATAGTCTATACAAAAACAACATTAATTTTTTCTGATTTGTTTTTCGTAAAAATTTTTATAAATTTCTGAAGTCTTAAGTAAATCTTCATGCTTACCTTCTCCAATGATTTTTCCTCTATCTATTACATATATTAAATCTGAATTTAGAATGGTAGATAGCCTATGTGCTATAACGATTGTTGTTCGTCCTTTTGTCAGGAAGTTTATTGCTTGTTGGATCTTATCCTCAGTTTCAGCGTCCAATGAAGAAGTTGCTTCATCCAATAATATTATCGGACTTTTTTTTAAAATTGCTCTAGCTATTGAAAGTCTCTGCTTTTCTCCTCCAGATAATCTAATTCCGTTTTCTCCAATAAGAGTGTCATATTTTTTGGGAAGTTTATTTATAAATTCGTCCGCAAACGAAAATTTAGCTGCGTCTTCAATATCTTTTTGTGATGCATCTAGATCAGCATAGCCAATATTATTTTTTATTGTATCATCAAATAATGTTGTATCTTGACTGACTAAAGAGATCTCTTTCCTTAGTGAACTAATTGTACTTTTATAAATTGATTGTTCATCAATCGTGATATCTCCTTTTCTTGCATCATACAATCTTGGTATCAAGTTTAGTATTGTAGATTTTCCAGAACCACTATGACCTACAAGAGAGGTCATTTTTCCACCTTTAAATTCAAGATTTACTGAATTTAATGTAATAGACTCTTTTATATCGTAGGCAAAATCTACATCCTTAAA
>MDTE01165565.1_pt1 | contig 12358 bp, 6 predicted proteins | sample 811231 | NCBI WGS metagenome assembly MDTE01 (sample SAMN05326651, study PRJNA326480) | marine metagenome | isolation source: seawater | place: Indian Ocean: Red Sea | collected 2010
GTCACTCTCGCTCGCGACGACGTCCTCGACGGGCTCCGCGTTTCGCTTTTTCTTACTTCTTTTCAGCGTGTCTTCCAGCTCTTTTTGTACGCTCATGAGCCGCGGTTCTCGAGCACGCGAACGCATAGAATGAATGAAATATTACGAAATATTACACAAAAAGTCCAGTCACCGCGATGCTGTTACGTGGAGAGCGCGGGTGAAGATGTGGCTTTGGAGCGCATGGAAAACGATCGACGGCGAGGTATCATCATTCTTCATCCGAAGAAGAGCTCTCCCCCGAGAGGCTATCCTGCCCCAGGGAAAGGACATCCCAACTTTTCGCCGGAGGTGTCGCGCGCGCTTTTTTGTTGGACGACTCGTACTTTTCCGCGTACAAAACGGCGTCCCGAACGCGACTGCTCACGTCCGTGGACTCTCTTTGTAGACGCTCTCTCGTCGCGTCCTCCGTCTCGTGCAGTTCATGTATCTTCGCTCGCGCTTCCCTCACACGCTTTCTATTCATATCCAACAGCGTTTTTTCCTCAGTGGCGCCGCGCTCATCGAGAAGCTCACCGCACAACCCGACGCGCGCGCTCGCCGCGGCGTCGACGAAACAGTCCATGTGGCGCGAAATGGCATCAATGAAGTCGAAAAAAGACGCTTCGCTCACTTTCCCGAGGTACAGCGCGCTCTCCGGAATTCGAAGATTCGATTTTGAGGCGCGACCGCCGAGAAACATCACTAACTCACCGTCGTGCAACCACACGTCCCTGGACTTCGCCTCCCCGACGTTGGTCTCTCGTTTCGTCTTTTCGCTATTCTTGAACGCGATCGGAGACGCGATGGTGACTATTTTCCCTCCGCCGACCACGCGTACGGCCGAACCTTCGTACGATTCACCTTTTATGTTTTTCTCCTCTTCGAACCAAGCTTCGAACCAATCGAGCGCTCGAGCTCCGTTCGTCTTCGTGTCCGACTCGTGCGCGACGAATTCGATCACCACCGTGCCGATGCGGTCGCTCGTACCGTTGATCGTTTTCTCAACGTCCACGAACACTCTGCGCGCCGCGCTCCCCGTCGTGGACGCCATCGCGGACGCGCGCTCGACGCGCGCGCGGTCGTTTCCCAGCTCATCATCATCATCGTGCGATTGCAGACCGCCTGACCGCTCGTCCCGAAGCGCCCCGGTCCTGGCGTCGACGAGGAGGCCATCGTTCGGGACGTCGTAGGAATCGTCCAGCAGGAGGTCTGGTGCTTGTTCTCGACCTCTTCTATCCCCTTTTGCGCACGGTTCGAATTTCGTCATTGTGTCATGGAAGGAAGCGCACGCGACTGAGTGAGGCGATCGTCTCATTACCACGCGCGTCGTCGTCGCGGCGCCCGTCGAGTAGGTCGGACGCCATGACGGTGGCGATGGATCAAATGCGCGCGGCGAACGCGCAGCGCTCATACCTCTTGTTTTTCGTGCTGTTCTTCCTTCTTCTCACGGCGAATGATTTCACGCCAGCGAAAACGCGAAGAAACGCGCGCGCGGGTTCGGGCGTCGGCGGCGAGGGTGCGAACGCGGTGACGCCGACGAGGAGAGACGAAGTCCGCGATAAGGTGCGTGCGAGACGCGAGTGTTCCATTCCGTGCGATTTGACGACGCTGCGCTCGACGAGACTGACACGCGCGTCGATGACTTTCCCACGCGTCGCGTCCCAGGTAATCATAGATTTGAGCGAATCGAACTCGAGGTTAGAAGTTGAGAATCGCCGACTGCGCGCGTCGGCGATCGGTTTGAGGGAGGCGCTGATGAAGCGCGGCGGCGAAGCGGAGGTGAAGGAGTTTGACGATGCATATAATCTGACATCTCTCTTCGCGTCCTCTCGCAACGTCGGCGATGAGGGTGGAGTTCCGCAGTTGGTGAAGAGGGAGGCATCAGAACGAGGGTCGACGGACGACGCAGAGAATGAAATTCCCACCGCCGTAAAATCTTCGCGCCGATTATTGGGTCGATTAGATTCCGAACACACCGATTTGCATCCCTCTTGGCGCTAACTCTAGACGTGTACAGTATCTCAGACAATTTCATCTGTGTTCTACACGCGCGCGCTCGGTTCGTCTATGGTCTCAACCCATCCATTCCTCGATCGTTGCTTTCGGTTCCATGTATCTCAAATCACGCTCCGTGAGCGCCAGCGAATCGTTCACGAGACCGCGCAATTGCCTTTTCAACGCCATCGTGAGCGCCGGCTGCCGGATGGACGCGTTGAGTTCGACGAACTGCCCGAGGGATCGCTGCTTAAGGTTGCAACTTCCGAGCATGCTGACGTCTGGCACTTCGGTGTCAACGCTCTCGGCGTACAAAACCTTTGCGTGCAGCATATCCTCCAACAGATACACTTCTAAATTACTCGAATCGCCTCCTCGACGCGCTCTGTTCGTCTCGAACAACCGCTTGATCGCCTTTCGATTGGCGTCCTGGTAAACGTTCGGCGTGCGAGGCACGACCAGAGTCATCCTCGTGTTTTTTCGACGCAGCGCAATGTCGAGCATTTCCGCTCCCACCGTGTCGATGTATGCCATCGCGATCGTGTAGTCACGGTAGCGAGCGTCCCGTAATAAACCCGTCATCGCCGGTCGCACGTCGAAGCGACCGGGAAAATCGAAATACCGCGGAAACGTCCACGCGAGCGGACAGAAACCGTTCGGTAGGTTGGTCGCGAACGCGATCTCCGCGTCATCACTCCACGGTGCGCTTTCTCCACCGCGACCCGCAAGTGCGTCTCGCATCGCGTCTACGACGCCGCGACCTTCGGCCCGTATCGCAAAGTCGCGCCATCTCGAAAATCTATCGCCAACGTTGACTCCACCGAAAATGATCGACGGAAGACCCGTGCCGTGCCTCCTCTCGACGATCATAAACTTGGCGTGCGTCGCCTGTGTCACCGGCGTGAAAGTGAAACCATTGAGCGCGCGCTGTAATTCGTGCAATTCATCTGTCAGCGTTGTGCTCCCCTCGCACCAACGCGTGAACTTACTCACCGCCGACCCGTCGATCGCGCACTTGATGCGCACGCCCCGCCGCGCGGCGCGTTTCATCGCCTCCATCACGGCCTCCGAACTCTTTCCTCGCTCGAACACGTACACGCTAAACTCCACGACGTCTCCAGCGCTCGTCGTTCCGAGTTCTCTACACAATGCATCCACGACTTCGTCGTAGGAAGATAACAGTCGAAGCGGTCGGCACTTGCTCGTCGTCGCCGCCGTCCTCGCCGTCACCGTCGCCGCCGCCGTCGCCGTCGCACGGCGCGACGCCCGAACGCGCGGCGCCGTCATCATCCGCCTCGTCACCATGGTCGTTGCCGAAACGCGCACCATCTTACAGGTGGCGCGAACGTACGACGGCGCCGGCGCGGTGCGCGACGACCGCCACGCGACGTGCGATCGAGACGATGATCCCTCCTCCGTCGAGCGTCGCGCGGTGACGACGCGGTGACGACGCTCGATCCTCGACGAACGCGTCGCGGTGCGGCAGATGCGGCGGAAAAGATACGAAGATACATGTAGATATCTCGACATTCTGGACAAAAGTCTCTCTCGAGCGTCCAACGTGAATCGCGAGAGCGTGGTGCGTGAAGACGTGGGCGCGAGCGAGGGGGGAGGTTTATACAGAGCTATAGGTGAGGGTTGGAGAATAAACTTAAAAAAAGAGGCGTACGGGAACCCAAACTCTGTGTATTTCGCCGTTTTGAACCTATACCCGGGGCGCGCGTCGAATGCTACGGCTATGAGACACCGCGAGGCGTGGTTGACGGCTTGTAGAGCTCACGGCGGCGGCGGCGGCGGGTCGACGGTTGGCGTCTTTTCGATTCCACGAAGGCGAATGAGACTTTCGTAGTGACGAATCTCTCTCTCGAGCGTCGCCGTGCGAGCGACCACCATCTGACGCTCTACTTTTTCGGCTCTCAAGAGTTCGCGCGTGTGCGCCGAGGCCAAACGTTCGATGAGGGTGAGTTCGTCGACGTCGACGCCGCGAGATGAGGACGTCCCGGCGAGTTCGTCGATATCGACGCCGCGAGACGTCGAGGACGCCTCGGCGAGTTTCTCGCGCACCGAGTCGATGAATTCTCCCGCCAATTCGGTGAACACGTTCACATCTCGCGTCCACGACGCTTCCCGCGACAGTCTCGTCGACTCTTCCGCTTGAGTGGTGACGTCGTCTCTCGCCGCGTCGTCTCTCGTCGCCGCGCGCGCGCTCCAGGCGAGATCCTCAGGACCGGCGTAGGCGTGGAACGCCATCAACGTCGAGTGCGCGTCCTCGAACGTCTCGAACGCGCCGCGCGCGCTCGCCGAGCTCAGCATCGCCACGGCATCTTCGCGCGCGCGCTCGCTCGCCCGCGCCGTCAATCTCGACACTTCTCCGTGCGCGGGCGCGTGCGGCGCGAGTGTGTCGTCGCCATCCGCGTCTATCGTCATCGTCTCCGTCATCCCGACCGTCGTCTCGGACGTCGTCCCTCGTGGCGCCCTCCGCGCGCGTCGTCGTCGAGGAGTGGGGTCGCGGCAGAGGAACGCGCTTTGATGCGCTCAAGGAAGGACGAAAGGAAGAAAACACTTGTTTCAACAACAAAATCAATCACAACTTTTATAAACGCGAATCGAAACTCTCATCTCCAGAAGAATCCGAGTCGCCGTCCACCGACGATCCGCCGCTCGCCGCCCGTGTCTGCGTCAATCTCTGTGGAGTGACGTCTTCTTCACTTTCGGAGGAAGCGTACCTGGACGTTACGACGTTGTTTCCCATGCGCACCGACGCCGCCTTCAGACGCGCTCGTTGACTGTGCGCTCTGCTCACGACTGGCCGTCCTCGCGTGGCTTGCGTGTGCTGCTGAATCGTCTGACGTTGGAGCGCCAGAATCGTTTCCTCGTCGTCATCGCTCCTGTTTTCGTCGCCCGAGTCTCTATTCGATGCTCCGCTACTAGGAGATTCTTTACGACGTCGACTTATGCTTCTCGATCGACTTGTCGAACGCACGAGTCGATCCACCTCGTTGGCTGCTGCTATGACGTGTTTCTCATCCAACGATCCGCCCTTGTTCGAGAGACCGCGTCGTAGCGCAGCCTTGACCTGTTCGAAGTCGAGTGTCATGTCATCCGCCGCGCCGTTGACGACGGTGTCGCTTTGCTTCTCGCTCGATGATCCCTCGAACGTCGTTTCGACATTGAAAATATCCATGATGTCGTCGGCGGTGCTGCGGGAACCCGGCAGCCGCGCGGATTGAGACGAAGCCCTGCTGAGCAACTCACCGCTGGGACTTTCGACGGCGGAGAGCGCTCCCGTGCCACCGGCGGGCGTATTGGAACCGCTTTCTCTACGTGAAGACACCTTTGTTGAAGACCGTCCGCTCCTCGAGGGCGCGAGCTGGTTCGCACGTCGAACTTTCTGCACGATTTCACGCGTGACTCGCTGTAAAGACACAGTCACGTACAACAACGGGAACTCATCTTCTGACTCGTCTGATTCTGCAGACGCGCAAAACGAAAATCTATCCAGAATGATGGCGATGAAAAGATTGCCGAGGAAGAAGACCCCAAGCACGACGTAACTAAAGAAGAAGAAGACCGACTCGATGCGTGGCTTGCACGACACGCCGGCTGGAAGCGGCGCGTCGTCGTAGCACCGAGCATCGATGTAAACATCCGCAAAGTACCCCTGCCAATTACCCGTGTACGCAACGAATAACGCCAACATAGCTTTCGGCCAATCTTCAAACGATGAATACGTCGACATCGCCGCACTACTCGAAGACGGCGCGAGTTCGCCGAACAACGCCACGCCGAGACAAGCGTAGATGTACATGAAGAGCAAAGAGAGCATCGCGACGTTGACTACTCCTGGAAGCGAAGATATAAACGTCGCCAGCAACGTTCTCAACCCTCGGCTGACTTGAACAATCTTTAAAAGCCGCAGGAACCGGAGCATTCGAAAGACGCCGCCGACGCCCGAGTCGTACACGGCTGGAACGACTAAAGTAATCGCTCCCGAGATCGCGACGATGAAATCGACTTTATTCCATTTATTTTTCCAGTAATTTCTCCACTTCATCGCCACGATGAGCAAATACGCCTCGATACAGTACCACACAGCCAGTAAATTGTTCATCCACAGCTGATACGCCTCCTCTTGAGGAGGGGCGTTGACGCGAATCATCATGACGGTCACCATATTTAACACAATCATGAACACAGACAGTGCGTCGAATTCGTACTTCGAGACCACCGAGTGAACGACGGCTTTCCACCTGGCACTCGGAGGACGCCTCCTCCACGAGTTATCGGCGTGGGCGATGGCGAGATTCATGGCTTGCTGCCACACACGCTGCTCGCTCGTCACTAGAGACACCGCAGTGCTAGAATTCGACACTCTCGTAAAGTTGTCGACGAGAGCGGACACAAAAAGGTTCGCCCATAACAAAAAGGCGATGAGTATGCTGATGAAAAAGTAAATAACCGTCCACTTTGCGTTATTCTCCACCGGCTGAAGATTATGCCCGCGCATATCCATCGCCTCGAACATGATGTCTTGCCAGTTATCGCCTGTTGCGATGATGAACACGGTCATGAAGGCTTCCGGAAAGCTGTCGAAATTAAACTTGGCCGCTCGCCACGTTCCTCCGGCGCTCAAACACTCCGCCTTGGTGGCCACTGTCGTGGACGTCAATGTGCACCTCGAGAGTCTTCCCAGGAATAGTTCCATCCCTAAGACACTCAGCATGGTCAAAATCGCAATCCCGATGGTGCACACGCTCGAGATGGCGGGAATGCTAGACATGATCGCTTCGACGACGACTCGCAGGCCCTTGATGCGATTCACCGTTCTAAGCGGTCGTAAAATTCGAACCACTCGGAGCGAACGAATAGGAAGGGCGTCGCCCAAAATGATCACCAGCCACGACATGGTCACGACGAATCCATCTAGAATGTTAAACCAGCTTTTTAAATACGACCCGTAGTTGCTGTACGCGCCGCAAGCGAACAGCTTCATGCACATTTCTATCGTGAAACACGTGTTGAAACACACGTCTAAGACGAGATACACCGTCTCGGCGCTTGAACCCGGCGCAGGAAACCTTGCCGTCTCGGTCGCTAAGAGTATGGAACTCCCGGCGATGATGAACAAAATGATTCGATCGAACCATGGGTGCTTGACGATTTGGAGGACTCTGAGCCTTTTCGCATCGACGTCGGTTCCCGTGTCCATGCCGTAAAACTGCCTGACGAGATTGTGGTTGTCGTTTGCCACTTGATCCTCGAGTAAGATCGATGAACTCGAGTCCTCATCCGCCTCACTCACGGGCGGAAACAAAGCTTCGTAAGGAATGAGATCCTCCTTGATTTCGGTCATCGGCAGAGCAGCTTGTAAGTCTTCTTCTCCGGTCATGATGCACCGAATGGACATGGACGACAGCCTCACATTGGAGCCGTATCGCCGCGACGATAACGTGCTGTTGATTCTCTCGATGAGCATTTGACGTCTTGCTTCATTCTCTCGGTGCGCCTTCGTGAGTCGCTCTCGAGCTTTCTCAACAGCGCGTCGACGCATATTTCTTGCGACTTTTAGTGACTTCTCCGTGTGTTTCTCGTAGCCCATAGCGACCAACCAGTGGCGGACAACGGCTACTTCATGAACGCGTCGAAGCTTTGCCGCGCGCTGTCGGCGGTGGCGTCGAAGCTCAAACGGATTCATAAACCCAACGCGATCGAGATCGAAACCGTCATTGTTGTCATCATCACTGTCACTTGCAGAACCTTCGCTGTGAACTGATGAATCGTCTCGTTTAGTGCCGTCTTTATCGACAACGTCGGTTTCTATCCACTTCGCCCTCGATTTACGCCGCGTAGACTCTTGTTCTTCGAAAGCGAGCTCTGCTTTCTTCGCGAACCATTCCGGAACGTCCTCCGGATCGAAACCGTATTGGTTCACCATGCATTCAACAAAACGGGCCAAACGAAGCGCATGTCCTTTCGGCAAAGTTTGAGCTTTGTCAATTTCGGTCTCCTCGGTGATGCTATCGATCAGAATACCGAGAACAAGAGCCAAGATTGAAGTCGTAATCAAACACCAGGCGACCATGTACAATCCAGCGGGCTTGCCCGCAGCCTTCATGATCGCCCAGGCGACTTCAAACGTGTTTTCACCCGTGCTCACGACGAAGAGCGTGACAACTGAACTCCAGAAGTCTCGAAAGTTCAATCGTTCGTCGTCGATTTCGCCGAGCGCCGAAAACAACTGTGTACCAAGTATCGCGAAAATACAGATGAAAATAACCCACACGATGAGGAACACCCAAATTCTTTGCGAACTAAGAATGACGGAGCGGAGTATTTTTTGAAAACTCTGACTGTGCCGAAACACGCGCGCGATGCGCAGTATGCGCAAGACGCGCAGTATACGTAAGAACGACAAATTCACGCCTCCTGCTGACGAGATCGCGTTGACAAGCATGTCGATGACGCCGGCGACGACGACGAATCCGTCCAGTCTGTTGAACGGGGTCGACCAATACTCTTTCATTCCGAACGCAAAGTTCTTCATGGCGAACTCGATGCAGAAGTACGAAAAATAAAAGTATTCCGAGTTTTCGCGAAACGCTTCAAACGTCGGATCCGGATCCGCCGTCGCGGCCATCATCGTCACCGTATTCGCGGCTATGACGACGTTCGTCGACAATTCAAACCATTCTGTCGTCACGATGAACTGAGTCTTCATCCTCAGCTTTTCGATTCCTCGTGCGTTCGCGATGTCGTCTTCATTCGGCCTGCTGAAGGAAGAACTGCGCATCGCTTTCACAGACTCCATCAAGCGCAGCGATGAGTTTAACGAATATGCGGAGAGCGACGGCGTGTCCTTCATTTCACCGTCGCCCAGCGTGGCCCGATTCATCGAGGCCGCCTCGTCTTCGATATCGCTCAGAGTCGCGCATATGACGGATGTAAAGAGCTGTAACACAAAAAATCCACCGATCATCACCACCATGCAATAATACGGAATGGCCGTCGCCCCTCCCACCGCGACTGCGGTCGGCCACGCGACTTCGTTCCATCCATCGACTGTCATGATCTGTAAGACAACGAACGCACCTCTGCTAAAGTCATCAAAATTTACGTAACCATCCACGGGTGCCACGCGAGAGTCACAGCAGTAGGTATCTCCCACGACCGCTGGCGATGCCAAACTACCGTTTTGAAGCAGTTCATTTTGTCGCGCGCGCGCGCACAAGAAATCATCGGAAGGGTAAAACGGGCTCTGTGGATCAGCCGAAGGCGACATCGAGTAGCCATCCACGAGAAGCGTACACGCCTCTTTCGCGCTCGCGTTTGTTGCTGTTAAGTCAACGTATTGTCTCGAGGTGAGATCGCCGCCAAACAAAAGCATGCCCACGACGGTGCACACGATGACGAACCAAGACATGAAAACCACCACGTCTAGGAGCAAAGGAACCGATTTACGAACCGTCTCTAGTACCATTCTACCTGATTTAAATTTGTTCAACGCTCTCAGCGGCTGCATGGTTCTGAGAAGACGCAACGTATTCACTGAGCTCGACCCCGTACTCGCCAAATCGACGACGGCGGCGATGACGACGACGGAATCAAAAATGTTGGTGCGCTGATGTAGATAGGACTCTTTTCCGACGCAAAATCCATACGCAATCACCTTTGCGAACGCTTCAAAGGCAAAGACGACGACAAACACGACTTGAACCGCCCACGATCCGCTCTGCGACAGTGGAACGCTGCCTCCTCGCGCCGCGTACGCGCGGTCTGGTAGCTCCATCGCGAGCACGGCGGAGTTGAACATCACGACGACGAACACGAACACTTGGAAACTGGTGTTCTCCACTAAACGAACGCATGCCGTGCGCACCGGAGATTCTTTGCCAAACACCAGCAAGCTTTTCTCATCCGCCTCGATTCTGGCGCAGAGCGCCACCGCGCGGTCCGCCAACGTCGCACCGCGCGCTCGCACCCTCCCCAGGCACGACTCGCGGACCGAGTCCTTCTCCATCGCCCCTCGCGATGCCTCGGCGTCGTCCTCCTTCGCCGGCGACGGCGATCCACGCGTCGCTCCCTCGTCAGTTCCCATTCTTCGTCCCCGTCTCGCTCGGCGAGGACGTCCGTCGACGCGACGTCCGTCTATCGCGACGTTCGATTGCGTCTATCGTATCATTCACGCGCGATCGCGATTCCGATCATCGCCCTCGCGCGTCCGTCGTCCGATTCAGCGCCGACCAACCAATGACGCGCGGTGTATTTTGGTGGCTGCGGAGACGATGATGAATGAATGAATGCATGCATGCATGAATGAACGCCAACGACTGGGACGCGTCACACGTCGATGACGGTCGAGGCGCGCGCGCGGGTGTGCGCCTCGGTGACGCGCGATGCGCGATGCGCGATGCGCGCGCGCGCACGACGATCGCGGCGGGACGCGCGCGCGCGCGCGGCGAACAGGGCTGACGACAGGCGCGCGCGCGAACTGGCGAGACGGGAGCGCGAGTTGGATGAACTGTCGAGGAGTCGGGACGCGGCGCGCGTGGTGTCTCGCGTGGTGAAGAAGGATGAAGGAGAAGAGGTGCTCGGAGGTGTCACGGGGAGAACGCCTGTGATGACTCCCGAGATCGTCGCCGGTGAGGAAGAGAATGAGAGATACGTTGCGGCGAATGAGATAGCTCTGATGTTCGCGTCGGGAGCGATCCTCGGTCCTTTGTTGGATCATCAGCACTCGCGGTTCGACGTTTTACACTACGCCGAGCCTCTGAAACTTCGATTCGACGTCATCTTTGCGCCGGTCATCCATTCCCCGTTCGGCGACATCATCAACTCTATCGTCGTTCCCGAGCCGGCGAGAGAAGCGTTTAGGATCGTCTTCGTGAACGAGACGGGCGTTTTGGAGACGGGTTGGTGGGTACCTCCACTGTTCGGCGTCGCGGCGATAATCATAGGTTACGGCACGACATCGCTGGATGCCTTGCGCATCCGGCGAGAGGTTCGTCAGTTTCGAGAGGCTGAGATACGCCGAGGCGTGAAAGGAGGCGACCGAAACGTCAGACGAACGAAAGATTTAATCAGCGAGTGCAAGGCAAAACCCGCCATGGGTTTCAAACCTGGCTGGCTCGCGGTCAACGTGTGCATTTCGACGTTCGCTTTCCAGTATCTGGCGTCTGGAATACTCGCAAGTCCACAAAGTCCTTTTTTAAATGGATTTGTCCCCTATCACGGCATCGACCTCATTCTCTGCGTGTGGGGTGTGCTGACGTGGTACCTTTTCGACGGTACCTCACAGGGTCTATTCATGGCCAGTTTAACCGCAGTCGCCGGTCCCGTGGCTGAGATCTCGCTCATCAACGTCTTACACTTGTACGAATACTCCCACCCCGATGTCTTTGGCATCCCGACGTGGATTCCATGGGTGTATTTCTGCGGCGCCCCAGCCGTCGGCAACCTCTCGCGGCAAGTGCGTAACGTGCTACGAGAGATGGGATCTCTACCTGGACCGACGACACGCGTCATGACGTATGAGGAGAGCAACTGGACACAGAGACGACGCGGACTCGCCTCGGCGGCGTACGCCGAGCTGGATCGCGACAAGCGCGTCGTCAACACGAATGTCAAGGAGTTGCCAAAGGGAAGATTCACGATCCTCTCCGATGGACCGATTGATATCTCAATTTTAGCCAAAAAGAAAGAGGAGGAGATTGCGTTGATGCGAGAACTGAAAAATGTTCGCGGAGGTACCCAAAAGAGACGGCGAGCAGTTCGCCGTTTCGTGGCGCGACAAAAGGATTTGAAAAATGGTCGCGAGAGTGTTCGCGATAAAATTGTTCGATTGCTCGTGAGAAAGAAGACACCTGCGACGAACGTGCCGTCGAGCACAGTGGAAGAGGACACGAAGAAGTTGGAACGCATCCAAGGTGAGATTGAGCGCATCGAGGCGACAGTCGACGAAGTCGAGCGCATGAAGGCGTTGCGACAGCGTTTGACAGTCATCAAGGCTTCCCTCGATGAAGCGCGCCCTCCTCTATTGCCCAAGCTTCGGCGAGTGAAATCACGAATCGATGACGCGCTACCACCACCGTTCAGACCTGCGTACGAGATCGTGGAAGAAGTGCTCGTCGAGTCGTTCGGTCCGATCGTTCGCGATAGAGCGCCGATGAAATTGAAGCGCGCGATGGTGGGCGCGTTCGAGAACGAAGACGCCAGGCGCGCCGCCTTGAGAGACATGAACGAGGACCTCATGAGCGTACAAAAAGAGCTGGAAGACACGCTGAAAAGAAGTAAGAAAAAGCGAAACGCGGAGCCCGTCGAGGACGTCGTCGCGAGCGAGAGTGAC
>MDTE01098412.1_pt1 | contig 12356 bp, 6 predicted proteins | sample 811231 | NCBI WGS metagenome assembly MDTE01 (sample SAMN05326651, study PRJNA326480) | marine metagenome | isolation source: seawater | place: Indian Ocean: Red Sea | collected 2010
CGATCTCAGTTTTAAACAAGTGCGAATTTCAAAGCCAAGTAAGATTGAAGGGGGCGAAAACAGACTTTGAATCGGCGCCTTGTGGACTTGATCCGAAAATAAATAGGGCGAACCGCAGTCTAATTACCCCGAAAGGTTTCGCTCAGGACAATCTTCTTCACCAAATCCCGCAAACCATTTGAGGACTCCTGCATCTCATCGACGATTCCATCCACCACCAAGCGGTCTCCGCTGTTGGTTGGTCGCCCGATTGCATAGGTGAGCATCTTCTTGGTCAGGCAACGCAAGAAGGTTTCCTTTTGCTCAATCACCAAATCCCTGAATTCCGAAGGATTGGAGAAGGTTTTGCCATTGGGAAGTCGACCGGATGAATCAACCTTCAACTTGCGGTCGTAACTCAATCGCCATGCTCCGATGGGATCGTAGTTCTCCAGGGCAAAGCCAGCGGGATCGATTTTATTGTGACACTGGGCGCAGGTGGCGTCCGCCCGGTGCCGGACCAACTTTTCCCGAAGAGTGGTGGCGCCGGTGACGTCGGGCTCGATCTCCGGCACGTCATCGGGGGGAGGAGGTGGCGTGTAATCGAGCAGCTTGTTCATGACGTAGATCCCTCGGATCACCGGGGAAGTGTCCACTCCATTGGCCGATGCGGTCAGGAAGCTTCCGTGGCCGAGTAGTCCGCCGCGTTCAGTTCCGGACAGACTCACCTTCCGAAACTCATTCCCCTGCAACCCAGGCATCCCGTAATGAGCCGCCAATTCTCGGTTGATGAAACTGTAGTCGGCGTTCAACAACTCAATGGGAGAAAGATTTTTTTGAAGCACATGCTCAAAAAGAAGTTCGGTCTCCTTACGCATGGCAAACTCCAGGTTATCCCGATAAAAACTGACGAATTCCTTGGATGGGGGCATCTTGCCGATGTTATCCAACTCCAGCCAGAGCCTCAGAAAATTGTTGGAGAATCGCTTGCTCTTGGGATCGGCCAGCATTCGCTCCACTTGCTTGGTCAGGACCGCAGGATCCTTCAGACTCCCCTGCTCCGCCGATTCGAGGAGCTCGTTGTCGGGCATCGATGACCATAGGAAATAGGATAACCTCGAAGCGAGGGCATACTCATCCAACTCTCCCTCCCCTTCGTTTAAGTAAAGAAATCCGGGAGCGGAAAGAATGGTTTGAAATCCTAACTGCAAAGCATTCAGGGGAGCCAAACCCTCCTGGAGCTTGCCTTGCACCATATCGAGGATGGGTCTGAGTTCCCCCTCCAACGGAGGTCGACGGAAGGCAAGTTTGGCAAAACGAACCAATCGATCCTCGATTGCCTCACAGCTCAAGCTCTCGGGGCTCAGATTACCGTAAAGAGTATCATGTCCCACGGGTGGCCACTCTTCAATGTGAGGACCATCCACTTGTATTTCCCAGACCCTAAGCACTGGTCCTTGATAGGCTTTTAAGGTGCCATGCCAACGCTCGTACCCTTTTTCACCCGAGGATTTCATCTGGGCAAACGGTTGAAACTCTGGGAATTGATCTGCTTTGTTCAATAACAGACGGACCAGGCGTTTCGCCGCCGCCGTACCGTTTCGAAATCGGACCTCGGGTTCGTAACCTTTTTCCAGATAACCGGTCCATTCGAACCACTGGGGCTCACTCTCGGTCAGTTCAAAAGAAGAAAGAGAAACCGATTTGGTTACGTTGCCGATGCCCACGGCACTGCTCCCGCGCCGGTCCACTGAGGCAAATTCCATCACTAACGGGTCACCGTTTCTGAAATCCCCCAGAATCTTACCGTATGGATGGATTCGATTCACCGCCGCCGCCTTCACCCGGATGGTGTATCTTCCGCTGGCGGGAAATCCCCCCGTTCGGTTGAAATGCTCGAATCCGAGATGCCCTCCCCTATAAAAACGCCCGTACAAATCCGTGTAGGGGGTCTCGGGAAGAAAACGATAGCGGTCGACTTGAAAAAGCTTGGGCATTCCATTGGATTCCTTCCCCCTGAAATAGAACGGTGATTTCTGGGCGTAGCTTTTGCTTTCGGGGCGCCGTTCAAATTTCGTGGCACGGGTAATCGCCTCCTCTGCTGCGGGAAAATATTTTTCGAGCAACAATCCGGACGTGACCAGCTCGGCTCCGTCATTATCAAAACCATCCACGATCACATCCGCAGGGAAATCCGCGGCCGGGTTCCAGGACTCCGTATTCAGTCCGAGCAGATCGCTGACTGTGTTGGCATACTCAAACTTATTAAGCCGGCGCAGCACGGTGTGGTTACTGATCCCGGAAAATTTTTCGCGGGCATCGGCGATTCCGTTGGTGATCAGTTCGATCACCGCCAATCTTTCCTCCTCACTCGGCTGACTTTCATCTTCTGGGGGCATGTCCCCTAAATTCAACTGATCCACAACTTCCTGCCACAATTCCTGTTCCCGAAAATCTGCGATTGTTGAGGACAGCATGTCGAAACGCCGGTCCGCTTTCTGCTTTTCCGCTCCATGGCATTGGTAACAATACTTGCTCACAAATTCGTGAGGCATTGCCCTGGGGTGCACCGGTTGATTGACAGGACCTTCTAGGGTATTCCGGACATACGCTTGGTCTTGCTTCGAAAGCAGAGTGAGTGGAAAGAGGAACTGTTTGGAATCACTTCTTTCAACGGTGAGCTTGTCTCCTGACTTACTTATCAGACGGGCTTCAATTTGCTGACCACTGCTTGAAGTCCAAGTACGCAATGGAAATTCAGCGGAAAAACACTTGGCCCCGAAAACCAATGAAAAAACAACCGAAAGAAATACGTTTCTCATGGAAGACCGAACCACAAACTCCAAGTGAGCCAAGTCAAAACATGCGAACCTGAACATCGCTCAAGAAAAATTCAGTCCGGAAAAGGTGCCGTTGCTCTTACCAAAAGTATCACGCTCAACTCCAAACCATTGGAGGGCGGACAGCCACAGATTGCAGAGAGGCACTCGTTTATGATGTTCGTCCGGACTAACCAAGTGACCCTTATGTTGCAAGCCACCCCCAGCCATCAGTACAGGCAAGTCTTTGTTGCTGTGCTTGGATCCGTCGCTCATTCCACTACCCACGATCACCAAGGTGTCGTCAAAGATCCCCGCTTCCTTCAGTCCATCGAACAAGCGATTGACTTGGGTGAAGATATAGTCCTCCGCGAGCTGAAGTTCGGTCAATTTATCCTCGCCCTTGCTATGATGGGAAAGCCCGTGATAACCATAGGTGACTCCATCAAGATCGGTCGTCGAAAACCCGATGGGAATCTCAAAGGTGGCGACGCGGGTGGAATCGGTCTGCAAGGCGAGAGTGAGCAAATCGAAGAAGAGGGGCATCTCCTCAATGTCCATCCGCTCCTCATCGGTGATGGGTTGCATGCCCGGTTTGGGCTTGGGCCGGTCCAACCATTCCTTGGACATCTGCAAGCGTTGTTCCACCTCCCGAACCGAGGTCAGGTACTGATCCAGTTTATCCCGGTCAAAACCATCAAGCCTGCCCTGCAAGGACTTGGCGGATCCCATCAGGGCATCCAGCACACTGCTACGATGGGTAAGTCGCTCACGCTCGATGTTGCGTTCCGACAACGGAGCTTGGGTAAAGAGAGCGTTGAATAAACGGGACGGACTGTTCACCGGCGGAATCCGAACCCCGGTTCGTGTCCAACACATATCCGTCCCCCCCCCGATCCCCGCAGTGATGGAAGGGAAACGGGAGACACTGCCCACATGTTCCGCAGCAATCTGGTCGATGGAAACGTTCTTCTCAGGAAAGCCCTTTGATTCCTGCTTTCTTACTCCTGAAAGAAAAGCGTTCACCCCCCCATGTCCACCACCCACATCATGATCAAGGTGGGAAAAAACCGTGAAATCCTTACGATGTTTCTCAATGTTTCTGAGGGTTGGACTACTGATGTAATCCGAACCTGCATCCTTGGGAAAGAACGCCCCAGGGTAGAAGCCCAAATGATTGCCAATGGCAAGCATTCTCTTGGTTCGAGTGGGCTCGACCGCAGCAAGTGCCTTGAACGCACCACTTTCAAGGAAAGGAAGGGCAAGGGACAGACCTGCTCCCTTAAGAAAATTGCGACGATTGGAAAGGTTCGTAGATGACAGGTTCATACTTTTTCTGAGGATCGACTTTATTGTACAATATCCTTTTTACTTATTTAGTGGAATCGTAATCCGAGGCAACTAAGTCACGAATTTGATCGGCATTGGGGCTGACGTCAAAACTGATTTGGATTTGCCAAACCCGCCGAACGAAATCTCACTCTTATCGGAAGCTGTACCGCCAAGCATGTAACGATAAGGGTGCGAAAGCGCCGGCTGCGCTTTTGACCGCAGCCAGCTGAATGATTGGTGTAGGAAAACGTCCGTCATCCGACATATCTTAACCGAATTTAGGTAAACGTGTAATGTTTTTTCAAAAAAAAGTAATAAAGATTGAGCAAGAACCTCATCGTAGAACCGAAACGAAACGTTTCGCATTCGACTCAAACGGGAGAACTCAACCCCGGCTTGTTCGAAAGCCACTTTTTTTAATATCGTAAAAAAGTAAGTTAATTCTTTCAGAAAGCGCTTTCAGCAGTAAGAATGAAAACCTTCACCTTGTTTTGAGAACCTGCCTACATCATCTTCGTTATCCCGTGCTTTTGTTCTGGGTGCTGACCGCCCGAGCGGAATCCCCGAAAAACCTTTTCTTTGAGGAAAAGATTTTTCCCATCCTCGACAGTCACTGCATCAAATGCCATGGACCTGAAAAGCAAAAGGGAGATCTGCGCTTGGATCTTTTGTCCACCGACTTCCTGAACGACCGAGGGGCGGCGGAAACCTGGCACGACGCATCGGATCAGATCAAATTGGGAGAAATGCCTCCCGAAGACGAGAAAGCCCTTTCCTCGGAACAACGCAAAATCATCACCGAATGGATTGATGCCAACCTGAAGGAAGCAATCCGAAAGATGCAGGGTGAGCATACGGAAGCCGTGATCCGCCGCCTGAATCGAAACGAATACCAGTATACCATGGAAGACCTCCTCGGCTTGGACATGGATTACGTTCTGGGCCTGTCCAATGATCCGCTCTCACCGGACGGATTTCTCAACAACGGCAAATCTCTCGGCATCTCCCCCCTGCAAATCGAACACTACCTGAAGACGGCCCGAAAGGCCCTTGGGCTAATCCTTCACGAGGGAAACCAGCCCAAACCCGCTCTTTCCGAAGTCATCTGGAACAAGGGCAAGGTCCGTGGCCCAAGCAGCAAGTTTTACCTCGGCAAATCCTCCGACCGTTTGGGCCGGGTCAATTACTGGCATGGAAACTTCAAAAGACCTCCGAAAACCGGAAGGTTCACCATCAGGATAAAAGCCCGCAAGGAGAGTCCGCCCGGGGCGCCTTCTCCCATCCTCCGGGGAACCTATGGATTTTTCGTGGCGGGGCTTACCTTGAATATTCAAGGGGACTTGCCCGACGTAGTGATCGACTCGAACGAAACCGAGACTTATGAAATCTCGTCTCATGCCCAGTTGTTTCCCATGACTCTGGCCAACGTTCCCGATGACAAACTCAATGGCGTGCTTACTTTCAGAAACGCCCTCGATGACGGCATTCCTCCGCCCAAGCAATTGGAAAAAGTAACCGAAACCAAGGACAAAAAAGGCAAGGTAAAGAAGCAGAAAACCAAGTATTATCCCGAAGATCCCGCTTTCGCCAAGATCATCATCGATTCGGTTGAATTCGTGGCTAACGATTATCCGGTTTGGCCTCCGGCATTGCATCGAAGAATCGTAAGGGCGGAGGAGGATTTGTCCGAAACTCAAATTGCCAAAAAAGTCATTTCCCGATTCCTCGAACGAGCTTGGCGAAGACCAATTGATGAGCCTACTTCAACGAAATGGCACCGGCACTTCGAGAAAATCAGGCTTGAGGAAAACTCCCCTATCCTCGCCTTGAGGGAGACCCTGGCAACCAGTTTGGCCTCCACCCAGTTTCTTTACCTGAGCGAAGTGGAACCGAAGGAAAGCGCATCCTCGAAGCTCTCCTCCCACGAGCTGGCCGCGCGCTTGTCTTATTTTCTTTGGTCATCCATGCCCGACGAAGAACTTCGCGCTCTCGCCGATCGGGACAAACTGCATGACCCGAAAGTGCTCAGCGGTCAGGTTCATCGTATGCTCGAGGATTCGAAGAGCCGGAGGTTCGCGGAAGAATTCAGCACGCAGTGGCTCGACCTTGGCGGGGTCGACCGGGTTGCGGTCAACCCGCGATACCACGCGAACTTCGACAATCGCCTCAAACCTTACATGCAGTCGGAAAGCATCGAGTTCTTCAAGGAGATCCTGACTCAGGACGAGTCAATGATGCAAATCATCGATGCCGACTTCACCATGCTCAACGCCCGGTTGGCGAAGCACTATGGGATGGAAGGACCCAAATCGCAAAAGTTCGAAAGAACCTCCCTCAAGGGAACGAACCGGCCCGGAGGCATTCTCGGGCACGCCTCGGTTCATCTGTCGGGGTCCGACGGAGCGGAATCCCATCCGATCCGACGGGCGGTTTGGATCCGGGAACGACTCCTGCATGACCCGCCCAAACCACCTCCGCCGGACGTACCCGGAATCGAAGAGAGCGTGAGCAACTTCGAGAAACTCAGCCTCCGCGAACAGTTGGAGGTTCACCGGCAAAAGGAAGCCTGCAATGATTGCCACCGCACTCTTGATCCCTGGGGAGTTGCTCTGGAGGGATTCAGCGCGATCGGATTGAGGCGAGAGAAAACCACGGTACACCGGAAGCCCATTACCTCGGACACCATCCTGCCCGGCAATCATCCGGTGAAGGGAGTGTCGGAATTGCAGACTTTCATTCTGACGCATCGCAAGGATCAGTTCGCTCATGCCCTGTGCTCCAAAGTGCTGGTCTATGCCTTGGGGCGATCCCTGACCCTGGACGACGAGCTTTTGATCGATGACTTGAAAAAGGACTTTTCCAAAGATGGGCACCGCCTCTCGGGTCTGATCGAAAATATCGTTCTCAGCGAAACTTTCGGTTCGCATTAAACTCCCCGCTCCCCCAGAATGAATTCATGAAGACAGCGGCAAAAGATCGCATGACCCGACGATCCATGCTCAAGGCATCGGGCATTTGCATGGCTCTACCCTGGATGGAATCATTGGCGGGTCCGGCATCATCCGAACCTCCCCGAAGATTTTGCTCCATCTACTTCCCCTATGGAGTGAGCTTGCCCAATCAGGAGAGTGAGTTCGCCCAATGGAACTGGTTTCCCCAAGGCGAAGGCAGGAATTTCACCTTCAACAAATCTCTGGAACCTCTCAACGAATTCCGGGACCAAGTGACCGTTCTTGGCGGACTGTGTCATCCGAAAGTCAAGCGCATCGGTGGCCATGACAGCGGAGACACCTTCCTGACCGGCGAAGAAATGAGCTTGAAGGCCAACGGCCTGAAGAATTCGATCTCACTCGATCAGTTCATGGCGAGTTCTCATCGATTGGGATCGAAGACTCGTTTCTCGAGTCTCGCTCTTTCCTCCGACGGCGGAACCGGAATGCCAACCCGGGCCAACACGCTTTCCTTCTCCAACACCGGCCAACCGATTCCCTCCTTCAATCGCCCCGCTCTGGTATTCGAGAGGCTCTTTGGTCTAAACGGAGAATCCATTGACGCCCAGAGAAAGGGGCTCACCCGAACCGGGAGCCATCTGGACCTCTTGTTGGACGATGCGAAATCCATGCACCGAAAGTTGGCGAAAACGGATCAGGACAAGCTCGATCAATATCTCACCTCCGTGCGTGAGATCGAACGGGACGTGGAACGGTCCGCGCAATGGTTGGACGTGCCCCGACCCAAAGTGAATGCCCAAAGTCTTAGCCTCGATGCCGACAACGAGACTCCCGACAAACTCATTTACACCATGCTCGATCTGATCGCCCTCGCCTTTCAGACCGACTCCACCCGCTTCGTGACTTACCAATTGGCAAGCATGCATGGAGCCATTTCCATCGCCAATAAGTTCCCCTCTCTGCTTGGCTTTCCAAAGGATGCCCACGGTTTGGCTCATGGAGCAGGCAAAGGCTTGGGAGCCGAGAACAAGGGAAAGTGGGACCTTTACCAGACCAAATGCTTTGCCTATCTCCTGAAAAGGCTTTCCGAGATGGAGGAAGGAAACGGCTCAGTGCTCGACAATACCTGCCTTCTGTACGGAAGCAGCAATAGCAAGACTCACAACAACACCAACTACCCCCTGGTGCTTGCCGGTGGGCGGGACATGGGCTACCGGCACGGCCAGTACCTCAAGTTCGAAAGCGACACTCCCCTCTCCAATCTCTTCGTAACCATTCAAAAGAGAATGGGCGTGGACTCGGATTCCTTTGCGGACAGCACCGGGTCCATTGATCGGGTCTAGGCTTCCGGGCTGTTCATCGACAGTTCCGGCATGGCCTCGTAATCCTCGGGACGGAGCTGGTATTCGATGTCTTCCTTATCCTGAGCGGAACCCTCCGCCTGCGTCATAACGTATTTGGCGAAATCCTTGCACCACTGGTCGTTGACGTTAAGGCACTCGACCGGATAGACGTTCCCCCCCCATTCCTTGGCATCCTCAGCCAACTCGTGTCCGAGCTCATCGGTCGTCTCCAGGCAATCCGCTACGAAACTCGGAGAGTAGACCATCAGTTCACGGTTTCCTTCCTCGATCAATTTTTCCACGGTATCCTCGGTGTAGGGGGTGATCCACTCTTCCGACCCAAAACGGCTCTGGAAAGTCATCACCGCCTGTTCGGGCTTGAGGTGCCTCAGACGATCGACGATTAAACGGAAGGTTTCGTAACAATGGCGGTAGTAATCATCTCCCTTGAACACCACCCTTCTTTTCTGCATGCCGTGAAAGGAAATGACCAACTTGTCGACCTCGATTCCCTTATCCTTGAGCTCCTTGGCCTTGGCATCCACCTGAGTGACCGAGTTGTCGATGAAGGCATGGGTGCGGTGAAAGTTGGTAATTACTTCGAAAGTCGGAATCTTGACCCGCTTGGACAACTCCTTGGCCAAGGCGTCCACCCCTGAGGCAATGGTGCTCTCGGAGTATTGGGGGAACATCGGAATGACCATCAGTTTGGTGGCTCCGACGTTGTTTTTCAAGTCCTCCTCCCAACTGTCGTAGACTTCATTGACGTAGGGAGGAGAAAGCAGGAAGGCGTGGTTGACCTCGACGTAGCCCTCGGGGTCGATCTTCTCCAATTCCTTGCGAACGCTTTCGGTGAAGTCCGCCGTGTTGGTGATCAGGGGAAAGCTTTTCCCGTCCCAAATCCGCTCGTAGAGCTTGGCGGACTTGGCGGGCCGAAACGGAAGCACGAAACCATTGAGAATGATTTTCCAAACCCAGGGATTAATGTCGATGACTCTGGGATCCCCAAGGAAATTGCGAAGGTATTTCCGCAGGGCCTTGGGGGTCGGGGCTTCGGGCGAACCAAGTTGCACGAAAACCACTTTTGTCTTTCTTTTGGGGGGAACGTAAGGCGCTATCATGATCTTAATGAATTCATCCTATGGGATAGGGAAGTTATTTCAAAACGCCAAACGAATTGTTCGCAAAAGTGATCCCGTGTTTTGAGCCAACTAGGCGATCAGTTCATCGATCACCCGGCCGTGCACGTCGGTCAGACGGTAGTCCCGTCCCTGAAAGCGATAGGTCAGTCGTTCGTGATCGAGACCCAGCAAACGGAGAATGGTCGCCTGCAAGTCATGAACGTGGACCGGGTTCTCGGAGACCGAAAATCCAAGCTCATCGGAGAGTCCGTACTCGAAGCCTCCCTTCACTCCCCCTCCCGCCATCCACATGGTGTAGACGTCGGGATAGTGATCGCGGCCCAGAATGCTGGTCTTGGAGGTTCTTCCCTCGCGGAAGGGAGTGCGACCGAATTCCCCTCCCCAAATCACCAAGGTTTCATCGAGAAGTCCCCGTTGCTTCAAATCCCTGATCAAGGCGGAAACCGGTTTGTCCATGGTGGCGCACTTACGGGTGAGTCCATCCGCGATTCCGGTTTCCTTGGTGGTTCCGTGAAAATCCCACCCCCAGTCGAAAAGTTGAATGAAACGGACGTCAGCCTCCGCCAAGCGCCGGGCGAGCAGACAGTTATTGGCCAAACTGGACACTCCGGGCTGGGCTCCATAGGCTTCCAGGGTTTGGGCAGACTCCCTCGATATGTCCATCACCTCAGGCACGGAAGCCTGCATCCGAAAAGCCAGTTCGTATTGGGCAATCCGCGCTTGAGTGGCGGGATGTCCCATCTCGCTCAACTGCAGACGATTCAAGTCCGCCAGCGCGTCGAGACTCTTGCGTCGGGCTGAACGGTTCATCCCGATGGGGTTGGAGGAATAGAGGATCGGATCCCCCTTCGAGCGGCATTGCACACCTTGAAAGACCGAAGGCAAAAAGCCCGACCCAAACGAGTGATTGCCCCCATTGGGTTGGGTCCCACTTGAAATCAAGGCCATGAAACCGGGCAGGTCCCGGTTTTCGGAACCGAGACCGTAGGTGATCCAAGAACCCATGGAAGGCCGGCCCGCCCGGGGGGAACCGGTGTACACGAAAAGCTCGGCCGGAGCATGGTTGAATTGGTCCGTGGTCATGGAATGGATGACGCACATTTCATCGGCAACTTCTCGAAAATGAGGAATCGCATCGGACATCCAGATTCCCGAACTTCCATGGCGGGACCACCTTCGGCGCGAGCCCAGAAGTTTGGGGATTCCCGAGGTGAAAGCGAACTTTCGGCCCTTGACGAAGGCATCCGGGCAATCCTCTCCGTCACGCTTGACCAGTTCGGGTTTCGGATCGAACAGATCGAGATTGGGCGGTGAACCGGTCATATGCAGATAAATCACCCGCTTGGCCTTGGCCGGCAAGGGACTCTTTTGTGGCATCAGAGGATTACGGACGGAAAACGGAACACTACCAGCGGAAGGAGACGCTTGGGCAAGCGCCCCCAAGGCGATCCCCCCGAGACCGAGGCAGGAGTTTTGCAGAAAATACCGGCGGGTCCGGGCTTCCAAAAGTCTGTGTTCGGGATTCATAGACTTACCTCTTCATGAAAATTTCATCCAAATTGAGAGTCACGTTGGCCACCACCGTCCATGCCGCCAACTCCGCATGACCGAACCCGCTTGGAGCCGGCCCGATCGGAATCTCAGCCAAGTCCCGGGCCGCCGCCGGACGATTCCGGTAATCCCGTTCGACCTCTTCGTACAGGGAAGCCAGGCGGTCAATCTCCGCAGTCCGAGGTTCGCGGATCAGGCAACGGCGCATAAGGAAGCGAAGGCGGTCCCGGAGCGAACCGTCCCTTTTCAAAGTCATCCGGCCCAAAGCCTGAGCCGCTTCCACGAAGACCGGGTCATTGAGCGTGACCAATGCCTGCATCGGCGTGTTGGTGCGGTTCCTTCGAATCGAACAGACCTCACGGTTGGGAGCGTCGAACGCACTCATCGAAGGATAGGGGGAAGTCCTCCGCCAGAAAGTGTACAGTCCCCGACGGTAACGATCCTCTCCCACGCTGGTTTCCCAATCGAGTTTTCCTCCGAATGCGGTCTTGCGGGCAACTTCCGGTTGCGGAGGCATCACCGGCGGACCATACATCTTTCGGCTCAGCAAACCGCTGAGAAAAAGGGTTTGGTCGCGGACCATCTCCGCAGAGATGCGGAAGCGCGGACCCCGGGCAAGCAAGCGATTTTGGGGATCCCGCTCAAGGAGTGAGGAATCGATCTTCGAAGACTGACGGTACGCGGTGGAGGAAACCATTTGCCTGAGCAGGCGCTTCAGGTCCCACCCGTTTTCCATCAGATCGACCGCCAGCCAATCGAGCAGTTTTCCGTGGGAAGGCGGGGAACCCTGAGAACCGAATTCCTCACTCGTCTCCACCAGACCCACGCCAAACAACTGTTCCCAATAGCGGTTCGCCAGCACCCGGGCGGTCAGCGGGTTGGCCTCATCCACCAACCAATGGGCCAAACCGAGACGGTTCGCTTCCCGCCCCTCGGGCAAGGCATGAAAGGCCGCCGGCACCCCCGGCCGGACCTCCGACCCCAAGTCGAGGTAATTTCCCCGGATCTGCAGGTGGGTCTTTCTGCGCTTGTCCGGCTCGAGCTCCCTCATCACCGGAACCGTGGGAACGTTTTGGTACTTTTCATCCTCCGGCAATCCCCGACCTCCCGCCAAGTCCTTGTTCAGCGCGGTCAGCTTGCGATGGAGCGAATGAGGTTCGAACTTGCCCAGGGCATCAAGGTAGCGAGTAAAGTTCGACTTTTGCAAAAAGCTCATCGCGGAGCGGTTCCGGGGCAACG
>MDTE01185757.1_pt1 | contig 12356 bp, 9 predicted proteins | sample 811231 | NCBI WGS metagenome assembly MDTE01 (sample SAMN05326651, study PRJNA326480) | marine metagenome | isolation source: seawater | place: Indian Ocean: Red Sea | collected 2010
ATTTCAGTATTGGTGATCGAGGTAACCAAAATGATGCTCAGGATAAATTTCTACCAAGCGGAAAGATACATCGTATAAATTTAGATGGTTCTATTCCAACCGATAATCCCTTTTTAGATAAAAATGGAAACCTCTCATCTATCTTTTGCTTAGGAAATAGAAATCCTCAAGGATTAGCTTTTGACTCTAGTGGCCGCTTATGGGAATTGGAGCATGGACCAAAAGGTGGCGATGAGCTAAATATTATTGAGAAAGGTAAAAACTATGGTTGGCCCATTATTACATATGGAGTGAATTACAACGGAACGAAGATTACAGACATTACACATAAAGAGGGAATGGAACAACCGATTTGGCATTGGACGCCAAGTATTGCTGTTTGTGGAATGAAAATTTATAGAGGTAAAGAGTTTCCTTCTTGGAATGAAAATATTTTAGTCACTTCTTTAAAGTTTGAATATTTAGAAAGGGTTGTAGTGAAAGATAAAAAAATGATTAAGAGAGAAATTATTTATGAGCCTGGAAGCCGTGTGCGGGATGTGGAAATAGACCCTTTTGGTAATATTTATGTTGCACTTGAAAATCCTGGAAGAATTGTTAAACTGTCAAATATAAAATGATAAGTTAACATGGCTGAGTGTGGGATAAGATATTTTTACCTATTTACTCGATGGTTAGGTATTAAGTATTTTTACATGGTAAAGATGAGAAATTTAGTTTCTATTCAAAAAATGATTTTCTTAAAATAAAAAATAAATATAGACTTAATATGAATAACCCTCTTTTGCAGCCTTCAAAGAGCCCCTTTGGAACAATACCTTTTCAAAATATAAAACTTGAACATTTTATTCCGGCAATATCTTCAGGTATTAAAGCCTCGGAGTTTGCACTGAAAGAGATTACGGATTGTGGAGATAATCCTACATTTGAAAATACAATTCTGGCCCTCGAATTATCTGGTCAAAATCTTGATACAGCAACTAGGGTTTATTATCATCTATTTAGTAGCGAATCTGATCAGAACTTAAAAGATCTTTCAGATAAAATAAGTCCAATGTTAGCGGAATTTGAGAACAATGTATATTTAAATGAAAAACTATTTAAAAGGATTGAGGTAGTCTTTCATAATAAACATTTATTAAAGGACAAAGAAGATATAAGGCTTACCGAAGTTATATATAACGATTTTGTTAAGAATGGGGCAGCATTAAGCATATCTGATAAATCCAAATTACGAGAAATAGATAAAAATCTTTCTACGCTTTCTCCACAATTCTCAAAAAATACTTTAAATGCAACAAACGAATTTGAACTTTGGTTAGATAAGAAGGACTTAGAGGGACTGCCTGATACTGTTGTTGATGCAGCGAAAATTGCTGCAAAAGATAAGGGTAAAGAAGACAAATGGTTAATCACAGGCCATTTTCCTAGTTTTTCTCCTTTTATGCAGTATTCTTCCCGCAGGGATTTACGAAAAAAGGTTCATGTTTCTATATCCAGTAAATGTAATGGTGGAAAATTTGATAACAATCCCTATTGTAAAGAAATAGCACACCTTAAGCACAAAAGAGCTCAGCTTCTAGGATATGAAAACTATGCTGATTACATCTTAAAAGAAAGAATGGCTGAAAATCAAGAAAATATTTATAACCTTTTAGATAATTTATACAAGTCATGTATTGGTCATGCAAAAAATGATCTAAAACAAATTGAGGATCTTGCAAAAAAATTAGATGGAATTGAAAGCATAAAATCATGGGATATTCTTTATTACTCAGAAAAGTTAAAAAAAGAATTATTTAATTATGATGAAAACAGTTTAAAACCGTATTTTAAATCTGAAAACGTAATGAAAGGAGTCTTTGAGATTGCTAATAGACTGTATGGTCTAAACTTCAAAAAGGTGGATAATGTTCAGACATGGCATGAAGATGTAAATGTTTATGAAGTTTTGGATGAGGCTAATTCCCATGTTGGTATATTGTACGAGGATCTTTTTCCCAGAAATACAAAAAGAGGTGGCGCTTGGATGAATGCACTACGATCACAAGGAATGATGATAAATAATGAAATTTGTCGACCTCACATTTCTTTAACATGTAATCTTACTAAACCCACTGACGATAAGCCATCTTTGCTTACATATAGAGAGGTGCAGACTATATTTCATGAATTTGGTCATTGTTTACATGGCTTGCTTTCTGATAGAAAATATAAAAAGATTGCAGGTACGTCTGTATTCTGGGATTTTGTGGAACTACCATCTCAGATTATGGAGAATTGGGCAGGTGAGGAAGAGGCTCTTAAGCTTTTTGCTCATCACTATAAAACTGGAGAGGTACTTCCTAAAGAGCTTCTTCAAAAAATAAACAAATCTAAAAATTTTCGCTCTGGCACAAATTGTCTTAGACAACTTACTTTTGGATATTTAGATATGGCTTGGTTTGGTCAACATAATGATGTTGATAATGTTGAGGAGTTTGAAAGAAAGGCAATTGAAAAAACTATGCTAAGGGAGCAAGATACCCCTGGTGCCTCTATATCCACCATGTTTGCACATATCTTTGCAGGAGGATATTCTGCTGGTTACTATTCTTATAAATGGGCAGAAGTTTTAGATGCGGATGCTTTTGAGAGGTTTCAACAAGATGGAATCTTTAATAAAGGTACAGCTAAATCCTTTAAAGATAATATTCTTTCACAAGGAAATATCAAACATCCACTAGAGTTATATAAGCATTTTAGAGGTAGGGAACCTAAGGTGGAAGCTTTATTAAAAAGAGAAGGGCTGCTCTAACTTATAACATCTAAAGTAATCTATTCGATTACTCCATCTTTTTGAAGTTTATTCAGTTTTGGTCTAATAACAAATAGACAGTAGGGCTGATTGGGATTATTATCATAATAATTGTCATGGTAATCTTCTGCATCTGAATAGTTGTTTAACTTAGTTATTTCTGTTACAATAGGATTTTTCCAATATTTACTATTATCCGCATATTTTTTTGATTTTTCAGCTATTTCTTTTTGTTTTTTATTATGAAAAAAAATAACTGATCTATATTGTGTTCCGACATCATTACCTTGACGATTGAGTGTAGTAGGATCATGGGACTGCCAAAACACATTTAGAATCTGTTCATATGTAATAATATTTGTGTCAAAGTTAATTTGAGCAACTTCAGCATGTCCTGTTTTACCCGTACAAATTTCTTTATACGTAGGGTTTTGGGTATGACCACCTGCATATCCAGGTTTTACACTGAGAACTCCTTTAACGCGTTGATATACAGCTTCTACGCACCAAAAGCATCCACCACCAAGAGTTGCAATTTCAGTTTGGGCCATAATGCAATACTTTAAACATATAATTAGAAATAATTTAATTAACATTAAGGCTTTAATGAAAAATTAGATTTATACCAACCTCCTCGTCCGTATTTTACAAGTATGTTTGGCTTTCCTCTTACGGCATTAACATATATGCCAGGAGGTGAAATTTCTAATTGGTATATACCAGCCCTATTTACTTCAAATGCGTATCTTCCATTTTCATCTGATACCCTTCTTTTGAAAGTGTTGTATTGAAAATTATAAAACTTTTTATCCTTTTTTCCTTTTCTTTCAAGATTTGCAAAATATTTTGCCATCGGCATTGTTTTTGTCATACTTAAACTATCACTTCCAGAAAAACTTGTAGGTTTATTAATAGCTTCAGAAAGGATTAATTCAGCGCCAGGTATTGGATCCCCAGTTTCCTTATCGAATACGGTACCGAATATCACGGTCGGTTCCAATAGATGTTGAGGTAAATAAACAGGCAATCCTGAATCCTTAAATGAAGGTTCTGATAGTAATGATTTTAAAATAAAGGAAAGGTTCTCGTATCGACCATTTTGTGGGACATAGCATTTGGATACATCATAATTTTTTCCGTTAACATTCATGATAATAAAGTTATCCCTTTTCTGAACGGCCTTAGCATCTTTGATGATTACTTTTTTAGCAGACCGAAGATTGGAGGTATAATAAAATAAATTACCTTTTATAAAAAATGTTTCTGCGCGAGAGGTAAGTGTGTTTCTGACAAGTTTTACAACTCTTTCATTTTCAGGAAGAAGATCAATAAAATACTCAGCATAAATATTGCCTAAAGAGTCGAGAGATTCAGGTAATAAAGGAATAGTTTTTGGTTTGTAGTTTTCAAGTTCTAAAACTATTCTTGGTTTCCAGAGATATCCAATATTGTTTTTGGCAAAAATTCCTGATTCATCTGTTAATAAGGAATATTTAAGAATCTTGTTTCCAGTATATAAATCGAGAGAAACATCTTCAACTGGCTCTTTTGTCTTATTGTCAAACACTTTCCCACGAAAATTATTTAGTTTGAATTCAACCCCTTTATCCGGTGGCAATTCAAGTATTTGGTCCCGTGCAAAAAGAACGCCAACTAAAATTGAGTAAATAAATCTTGACCAGTACATACTTCTAAATCTACAAATAAATACATTTTTATAGTTAAATATTTAATATTTCTTATGCTTAATTTTAATTAGTGAAATTATCCCAATTATACATAAATGATTTTGATTTTTTAACAACGTTAAATACTCGATGGAGTGATATGGATTCGCTCGGTCAAATTAACCATGCTGCTTACTTATCTTACATTGAAACGGCAAGAGTGGATACTTACTTACAGTTAGGGTTTAATGGTATAAACAAAAGTATGGATGAAAGCACTATTTTAGCAAATATGGAAGTTACATATCTATCCCAATTATCTCACCCAGCATCTATAATAATTGGTCATAGAGTTGTTAGAGTTGGAACCAAAAGTTATGATTTATTAAGCGGTGTTTTTCAAAAAATAGATTCTTTAATTTTATGCTATGCTTACTTCAGAATGGTAGCATTCAACTACAAAACAAATCAAACCATAGATGTTCCTAAAATAATTAAGGAACATTGTCATCCATTAACGACTTAGAATGGACTATAAAAAAAACATCAATCAAACCATCGATGAACTAAAGGATATAGTTGGAGTCGCAAATATTTTGACAAATAAGTGGAGCATGCAATCTTATGTTAAAGGATGGAGGTATGGAGAGGGGGAAGCATTAGCAGTTGCAAAGCCTTCCACTCTAATTCAAGTATGGAATCTTCTAAAGTTGTGTGTTGAAAAGAATATAATTGTTATAATGCAAGCTGCAAACACTGGCTTAACTGGAGGTTCAACTCCCTATGGTTACGATTATGATCGTCCTATTCTAATTATTAATACACTGGCAATAAATGACATCCATCTTCTTGATAAGGGGAGGCAAGTAATTGGGTTTGCTGGAAGCACGCTTTTTGAGTTAGAAGATAGGCTGTCTGAATATAATAGAGAGCCACACTCGGTAATTGGCTCTTCATGTGTTGGTGCGTCTATTGTTGGTGGGGTTTGCAACAACTCTGGAGGAGCTTTGGTAAAGAGAGGGCCAGCATATACCGAGCTATCTCTGTATGCTCAAATTAATCATGAAGGTAATTTAGAATTAGTAAATGATCTAGGAATTAAACTAGGTGAAAGTCCCGAAGAAATATTAAAGAATCTACAAGATCAAAATTATCGAATTGAAGACATTCAATATCCTGACAGATTAGCATCTGATAACCAATATCATAAACAAGTACGTGAAATAAATTCAAATACCCCTGCTAGATTTAATGCTGATGGAAGACGACTGCATGGGGCTTCTGGTTGCGCTGGAAAAGTTGCTGTATTTGCTGTTCGTCTTGATACTTATCCAATTCCAAATCAAAGTCAGGTTTTTTACTTAGGAACTAATGATCCAGAAGTTTTGTGGAAAATGCGAAGAGAAATTTTATCAGGTTTTAAAAATCTACCTACTTCTGGTGAATACTTCCATAGGGATTGTTATGATGCAGCAAAAAAATATTGTAAAGATACTTTTTTGGTAATTGATAAACTAGGGCCAAGCTTTATTCCTAAATTATTCGAACTTAAAAGAACCGTAGATTTAATTGCCGAGAAGTTTAAATTCCTCCCTGAAAAATTTTCAGATCGTTTGATGCAGTTTTTAAGTGCTTTCTGGCCCAATCATTTACCCAAACGAATGGAGGAGTACCGCGATTTATACGAGCATCATTGGGTAATTGAAATGGCGGATGATGGTATTGAAGAAGCAGAAAAGTATTTCGACAAATTTTTTCAATCAAATGAAGGATCATATTTTAAGTGTACTGAGAATGAAGGAAAAAAAGCGATGTTACACCGGTTTGTCATTGCAAGTGCAACACCTAGATTTTATGCAATTAATCAAAATAAGTTAGGAGGGTTGCTATCCTTAGATATAGCCTTGCCAAGAAACGAAAAAGAATGGTTTGAGGTTTTAGCTCCAGATTTAGATAAGTTATTTGTGATGAAGTTATACTACGGACATCTATTTTGCCACGTATTGCATCATAACTATGTGGTTAAAAAAGGAGTAGATACCGATAAATTACAAGAAAAATTATTAAAGACATATGACGCTAAGGGTGCTGAATATCCTGCCGAACATAATGTTGGGCATGAGTATATTGCTAAACCATCCTTATCTAAGTTTTATAAAAAACTTGATCCCACTAATAGTTTTAATCCAGGGATTGGAGGAACCAGTAAAAACAAATATTGGAAATAAAATTATTTAAATTATAAATATTAATTGTATACTGATAATTTTCAACATCTAGAAAATATAGTTTCTAATTCTAGAAAAAAGTAACTTTCATAAATTCAATCGTTATATGATTAAAAAGTACACCGCATTTAATTTTTTCGTATTTTTCCTTTTATCCGTTAGTTCTCTACGTTCTGATGTTATAGCTAGACTGATTAAAGTTAATGGCACGGTATATTTTAAAAGATTAGGTATGGAAACCTTTTCAGAAAAGGCTAAGCCTGGTGCTGCTATTATAAATGGAGATCAAATTAAAATAGGTGATGTCGGGTTTGCTGTAGTTATATACATCGATGACAGGTCCATTATTAAGATTAAAGAAAATACAAAATTTAGTTTCATGGATTCGCCGAACACGAGAACTATCGATTTGATACATGGTACCCTTTTAAATAAAATTAATAAAGAAAGAAGAACTAAATCATTCCGTATCCAAACACCTGTATCTGTTGCAAGTGTAAAAGGAACAGAATTTGCAGCTATTGTTAGTCAAAAAGGCATTGAACAATATGTTTGTAAAGAAGGATCTTTTGAAGTCTTAAATATGATAAGTGGTCAAACTGTAAGTGTGGGACCGGGTCAAAAAGCTTTTAGTAATGCAACAGGTGATTTGGTGCAGGCTATAGCTTCCGCCAAAGATTATCCTCAAGATCCTGAAGCTGAAGAAAATATCGAATCTGATCTAAAGGAGATATTAGAGACACAAGAAATGGAAGCTAAACAACTGAATGCCCCTCCTGAAATCGAACCTGAGATCGAACCTGAGAATGAACCTGAGATCGAACCTAAGAATGAACCTGAATTGGAATCTGAATCTATAGAAAATGATCAAACAGGACAAATAAATGAAGAAGAGGTTATTGACAATGATAAAATTTTAGAGTCTAAAATTCCATCGCTAGAACCTCCTCCCAAACCATTTTCTATGGGCCTTGGAATTGGATCTGCCACCTTAGATGGAGTTCTATACAACCAGTTGGCTTTGAGACCTGAAATTAATATTTGGAAAATAGGAATCGGACTAGACCTAATCCTTTACATAGATAACGAAGGTAATATCGCACCAATTGCTCAAGAGAAATGGGACATAAAAAATGATCCTAGCTTAATTTTAGATAAAATTCTCTATGTGAAATATGGTCAAAAAACTGGACCTGGTTGGTTTAAATATGGATCATTAGAAAGCTTAACACTAGGCTATGGAGGTTTGGTGAATAGCTATTCAAATATGATGGAGTTTCCCAGCGTTAGAAGAGTAGGTATTAATGGAGGCTTTAATATTGGTCCCATATCAGGAGAGCTTTTTTTATCTAATTTTAAAGATTTTAAAAGAGGAGGAACCTTGACAGGACTTAGGCTTTCGTGTAAAGTCTCCGAACAACTACCAATATCCTTCGGCCTCAATTATGTTGTGGATGGAAATATGTTTTCATCAATGAAAGATTTAGATGGTGATACTTATCCAGATATTTTTGACGATTTTCCTAAAGATAGTAGTATGTGGAATGATACAGATGGAGACGGATATCCTGATCCAGGCAATGGAACAACTGTTCCAGAAGATTTAATAGATATTGATGCAAATGGGAATAATATTTTAGATGAAAATGAAGAAAGAATAACACTCAAGGCCACGCCATTTAGCTTAAAGAATAATAAAGCCATGACATCGGGTTTTTCGTTGGATATTGGATATCCAATCTTTAAAAGTGAGGTAATTTCATTGGATATCTATTCAGAGTACAACAGTTTGAGTTTTCCAGCTGTAAAAAGTATTTCCCGATTAGAAAGAAAAGGAAGTGGCTTAACTGTTCCTGGTGTCAGTTTAACCATTATTAGATTTTTAAGACTTGCGTTGGAATATAGAATAATCCAAGACTCCTATATTCCACAGTTTTTTGATCAGGCCTATGACCTAAATCGAATAGTGATTTCCACAAAAAATGATACATTATTTGGATCGGACTCAACAATCGTAAAAACTAAGGATATGATGGTTTTTGGAAATTATGAAGTAGATGATTCTGGCTCAAGTTCAAGAGGATTATATGGCTCGTTAGGTTTAAATTTTTTCGATTTAGTTAATTTATCAGCATCATACACGAATATGACCCAAGATACTTTGAAAATCAAAAGTTTTACAACATTTTTAAATCTTAATACTGATAAAATTCCAAAACTAAACTCAGCTATGGCTTACTATCAAAGAAACAACGAATCAAACCCCTTTGACTTTAAAAATGCATCAGAAAATACTATAATGGGTTATAGAGTCGGTTACGAACTAAGTAGAGGAGTTAGTTTAATTTGGGACTTTAGACAATACTATAGAGATGATGGTACAGGTAAGTTAAAACCAATCAAACAGACTACCATTGAAACCGCCTTTAATTTTTAATGAAAGGATCTAAAATTAAGATTTTTTTCTATTTCCTGCTCTTTGTAAGGTATATGTATTCACAAACAAATGTTACCGTTATAAGTGAAAAGGTGGGTACTGAAATAGATATACATGAAAATAGGTTTTATCGTTTATTTCCAAATGAAGAAGGTTTTATCAGTGCTCAAATAATCGGTTTAGGAGACCAGAATTATAGAGTTACTATTGTAAAACAAATTCAAGGAATGGAGACAAAAGTTCGAAGATATATTGATAAAAATGAATTTGAAAAGATTAAGGATAAAATTGATCAACTTCCTGAGTTTACAAAAAAAAGAAGAATTGAGATGTACAAAGGAATGGACTACTTAAGAGCAGAAAAAATCATTAACGAAATACCAAAACCGCAGTTTGTAGTTGTTAAACATAGTGATAATAAAAAGTTAAAAGGAACACTAATTAAATTCGAAAATAATATTCTTCATATTCAAGGTCCCACTCTTGTTGAGAAAATAAATCTTAGCTTATTAGAAAGGATTTCCTATAGACAATCATTTGGTAAATATGATAAGTATAAAAATTACTTTTTTATTGGTACAGGACTTCTTGGTTTAATTGGCGGATATAGCTATAATTCTCAAAGACCCATCATTTACAATGAATATAATATTCCAAGAAATGACATGGTATTTTATCGGTACTTTAGTGGGGTTATTTTAGGGCTTATTTTTAGTAGCGAAGTGTTTGATGCTATAAGTACATTATTAACATCATCTGAAACCATTATACTATCAAAAGCTGAGTATGATGAGTTTAATTATAACTAAATAATTGGAGTTCATATGCCAACAAAACCAATAGAAAAAGTGCCAGAAAATAATGGGGATAATAAGGAGATTTCTCTTGATCCACAAAAAAAATATTTAATGGATCAATTTGGAAATTTAATGGAAAAAGTAGGAGATGGCTTTGGTGGACCCCTCCAAGAGGAATTAATTAATAGGTTGGAACAAACTATTGCTGATTTTCATGAAGAAGTTAGTGAAATGATGGTTAGCCTTAAGGAAAACGCTGAGAAAAGGCATGAAAAATTAAAAGAAATATGGAATAATCCAGATGCAACCATAGTTGAAGATAACAATCAAGAAAATGTTGCTTCTATTAATCGGCCAGAAACTGAGATGAGTGAATGGGAAAGAAGATTAGAGGAAGCCGGTAAATTGGGCGATTCAAGTAATGCAGATTCTAAACCAACAGCTAAAGAGAAAGAAGCACCAAAAAAGAAAGGATTATTTGGGCGCAAGAAAAAGTAGATACAAATTCAGGGGTGAAAATTAAATCCCGAATTATTATTTACTTAATTTTTTCTACATTTACTTGTCTTCAAGCCCAGATAAATAAAAAAAATATTGTAGAGTATAAAAATTTAAAAAAAAGGGTATATAATTTTACAAAAATTGATTTTGTAACCTCTGAGGGTGAGTTCAATGAATCTATTTGTACTTTACTTATTCCAGACTTGAGGGAAGATAGCCCACCGTATGTAGCAATATACTATAAAAGAGATAATTCTGATTGGTTCACAGAGTCATTATACAGGAAGAGACTCAGATTTAATTTTAAGGATGGGGTTTTAAAAATTGATCAATCAAATTTTTGGGACTGGTTTGAAATTTCAGAAATAAAAGTCGTAGTTATATATTAACTGAAAAATTATATTCTTAATTTTCTTCTGAACCAAAATTTACATTAAATTGACTGATATGTATTTATCAAAAAAGTAATATTAGGCCGTGCTAAATGGGGAATTAGCGGTGCCTTGTAACCTGCAATCCGCTACAGCAGGATTGAAGCTTTTGCTAGGCTTAGAAGTGTTAATAAATGGAGAAAAGATGAATATTGATATGCAGATCTTTTTCAATGTGAATTGGGTGAATCCCGTCAGGCCTGAAGAGGAGCAGCGGTAAGTCTAAATTCTCATGTGCGAAAGTTAGTCTACATTGAGTTTGTTTTTTTTTACAATATTAATTTGGAAGAGTCGAACATTAGTGCACGGCCATACTACATATGACTTATAAGGTACTATCACTTAAATGGAGACCTCAATCTTTTGAGGATATTGTAGGGCAACCACATGTATCAAAGACATTGGTTAATTCTATCAAATATGATAGAATTGGCCAAGCCTACCTCTTCACTGGACCTAGAGGAGTAGGTAAAACAACTACTGCAAGAGTTTTAGCTATGTCTCTGAATTCTGGAGAAGGTCCTTCTTTCGATTTTAATCCTGAAAGTACTTTCGCTAGAGAAATTGCTGAAAGTCGATCACTGGATGTAATCGAAATCGATGGTGCTTCCAATCGAGGTATTGAAGAAATTCGCAATCTTAGGGAGCAGATAAAGTTTGCGCCAATGGAGTCGAAGTTCAAAATTATCATTATTGATGAGGTTCATATGCTGACTAATCAAGCATTCAACGCCCTTTTAAGGACTCTTGAGGAACCACCAGATCATGGAAAGTTTATTTTTGCAACTACCGATGTACATAAAGTTCCTGCTACAATAATTTCGCGTTGTCAAAGATTTGATTTTAATCGAATTTCAATTAATGATATATCAAAACGATTAAGTTTTATTTGTCAAAAGGAATCCCTTAAAATTTCAAATGAGGCACTATATTTAATTGCAAAAAAAGCAGATGGAAGTATGAGAGATTCGCTTTCTATTTTAGAACAAGTAATTTCTTACTGCGGAAATGATTTTTCAAAAGACAAAATATCTGAAGCCTTAGGTGTTGTAGATATTGAAATGTTTTTTGCACTTACAGATTCTATTTTGACAAAGAATTATGAAAGGATGATTAAAACGTTAAATCTGCTTTCACAAACTGGCGTATCTCCAAGTGAAATTTTAATTGGAATTAGACATCATCTGAAAAATATTCTATATGCTGGAGTATCAAGTGGCAAATTAATTTTTGATTTAAATATTGAAGACAAAAATCGGTATCTAGAAGAAAGTAAGCGTTGGAGTAGATTAGATCTGTTATATATTAATCAAGTACTTATCGACTCATCTCATAGCATTAAAAATTCTGATTCACCATTTCTTTTATTAGAAATGACTATGCTCAAACTTATTGAGATGGAGAATTCAATTAATCTTCAAGAATTAATTTCAAAATTAGAAGACAATGGAGATTTACAATTAAGCTCTCATATTGAAATATCAGATAAAGATTTGAA
>MDTE01097507.1_pt1 | contig 12353 bp, 9 predicted proteins | sample 811231 | NCBI WGS metagenome assembly MDTE01 (sample SAMN05326651, study PRJNA326480) | marine metagenome | isolation source: seawater | place: Indian Ocean: Red Sea | collected 2010
GACACCCCCAATGCTCATCCTGGTCTTGCTCAAGACCAAACATTAGCACACCTACTTTCACATCAAAGACAAGGTAGAATCACCAATGATGATTACGGCAACTGGAATGCAAGCATTGAATGATTGTATGCTTTAGCATTGCCATGCCTCGCAGACTTGTCATCACCAAAGCAGGGTCTCCATCTGTTCTTTCAGTAATGGAAATAGAAATGCCAATACCCAAAGAAAATGAGGTTTGTATTGAAGTTCATTTTGCTGGAATTAACTTTGCTGATACTTTGATGCGTTTAGGATTGTATCAACCTAGACCTCCTTTCCCGTTCACACCCGGATATGAAGTAAGTGGGATTATCCATTCTCTAGGCAAGGGAGTAAAGAATTTACAAGTTGGACAACGAGTTGTTGCTGCAATGAAAAATGGTGGACAAGCAAGCCATGTAATTTCTACAACCGATAGAGTAATTCCTTTGCCTGATGAAATGTCTTTGGAAAAAGCGGCTTCTATGCCGGTAACTTACATGACTGCACACCATATGTTGCACCACCTCGGTAATCTAAAATCAACTGATTCAGTTTTAATCCATGGCGGGGCTGGAGGAGTTGGAACTGCCGCTTTACAATTATGTCAGTGGGCTGGAATTGAGAACGTTTGGGCTACTGCATCAGGACATAAAGCAGACATAATCAAGAAATTTGGTGGTATTCCAATAGATAGGCATAACGAGGATTTTGTTGACATCATTAAACAGGCAACTGATGGAAGGGGTGTTGATCATATACTAGACCCGATAAGTGGTGAAAACCTAAAGAGAAGCCTCAAGGTTTTGGCAATGGGAGGAAAAGTATACTCATATGGAATGTCAGCAGCCGCTCCATCCTCTAAACGTTCACTTCTAAAAGCATATTTTGCTTGGAGAAAAACCCCTAAATTAGACCCGCTGAAAATGATGAGTCGTAATCAAGGAATCTTTGGTGTTCACATGGGAACATGGAATGATGAAGCAGTAATTGCAGAACAACTTAATCGAATCATGGAAGGTATCAAAATTGGAGTTTTAGACCCTGTAATCGACTCAATTTTTGATGTGGAAGATGCATCAAAAGCACATCAACATATTCATGATGGGAAAAATATAGGTAAGGTTTTACTCAAATTTAAGTGATATAATTCAAGAGTAGTCGGCTTTTATATCGGCATGAGGGGAGAAAATGAAAGCGGCGATGAGTGGTTTTGATTTGCGGGCTATATCCCGCGAATTAGATGAATTCTCAGGCGCTTATGTGAAAAAAGCGTATATGCCGCACTATGAACAAATAGTTTTGAGAATCAATCCAAAAGAAAGTTCGCAATTCGATTTAGTATTGGTAAGGGGTGCTAGAATCTATACCTCAAACAGAGATAGACCAATGCCTATGACTCCACCACCTTTTGCTATGGTTCTAAGAAAACATTTGAAGAATGCAAGAATGATCAAAGTAAGGCAACTAGGATTTGACAGAGTTCTAGCATTCGACTTTGATACAAAGTTTGGCGAAAGACATCTTTACGTCGAGGTTTTTAGAGATGGAAATATTATTTTGACCGATGAGGATGACATTATCATTCAACCCCTAACTCACGCTTCATATGCTGGACGTACCTTGAAGAAAGGGGTACAATATCAGCCACCTCCACAAGCCCTTGACCCCTATGAATTAGATCTCAAGGCTCTCGAAGATATGTTTGATAATTCCGACAGAGACCTTGTTTCAACTTTGGGTGGTAAAGCGAATCTTGGAAGAACTCATGCCAATGCTGTATGTGAACTCGCAGGAGTAAAACCAAATTCAGAAACAAAAGATGTGTCAAGTGAACAAATTCTCTCAGCCTTACAATCCTTACTTGATGATTTGGCAAATAGCAGAGAAGGTTACCTAATGCTAAAATCATCTGAAGAATTTGATGAAAAAGCATTGGAAGAACGCATTTTAACTTTGCAGGATAATTCAATTCGAGATCGATTTTTGGAAAAGCACGCAAATGAAGCTACTCCGACATTACTTCCTTCCCATTCGAATCTTGTGAAAATGGAATTCGATAGTTTATGTAAGGCTGTAGACGCTTGGAAAGGTGCACATGATGCTGGTGCTCTGGCTAGAAGGGAGGCAGAAAAATTAGATGTCGCTGCACCTGGAAGAGGTCATTCAACAGATGTTGAAAGGCTAGAAAGAAGAAAAGCCCAACAAGAAAAAGCACTTGAAGGATTTTCTGCTAAAATAGAAAAACAACAAAAACTCGGACATTTAATTCAGGATAATTGGACTCATGTTGAAAGTTTATTGAAACAAATTTCCCAAGCAGTAGAAAAAAATGGTTGGAAAGAAACCAAAAAAGCGAGCAAGGAAATCGCATGGATTGTATCAATGGATGCAGCAAAAAGAACATTTGTCACTATTCTACCTGATGAAAATTCTCAACCAAATGGCCCTCAAGTGACTCTATCTTTGGACGAAACTGTACATCAAAATGCACAAAGGCACTTTGAAGCCGCAAAAAAACAAAAAGACAAAACTAAAGGTGCTGTTGAAGCACTAGAAAATACAATAATCGAACTTAAAAGAGCAAATAAAAAAGAAAAGAAAGCTGAAGAAAGTGGAAAAATTGGAAAAATCAAGAGAAGTAAGCGTCTGTGGTTTGAAAACCATCGTTGGAGTATGACTGCTGGAGGGCATCTTTTTGTTGGTGGAAAAGATGCTAAAGGAAATGATGCTATTGTCAAGAAGCATCTTTCCGGCCAAGATATGTATCTTCATGCCGATATCCATGGCGCTCCAAGTTGTAGTCTTAGAGCAAATCAAGGTTTCATTATTGACGAACATAGACCTGCTCATATTCCAGATTATATTCCTGCTTTCAAATTGGTTGACAAATTAGGTGATGAAAGAATAAATGATGAAAAATTGTTAGAGGCTGCAACATTATCACTTTGCTGGAGCAGAGCATGGGCAAGTGGAGGAGGACATGGAACAGTATATTCTGTAAAACCCGCACAGGTTTCAAAGACCGCCCAAACAGGTGAATATGTTGGCAAGGGTGCTTTTATTATTAGAGGTAAAAGACAGTGGTTCAAGGATTTAGATGTCCAAATGGGACTAGGACTAGTTTCAATTAATGGAGTCCCATTGCTCATGTGTGGTACTTCTGAAAGAATTAAATCAATATGTCAAAGATATGCAATTATTTCTCCCGGAATAACCAAGAAAGATAAACTTGCAAATAGAATCTACAAAAATACGGGATTGATGACTGATGATATTTTATCTGTTCTTCCCGGTGCAAGTGAAATTATAGAGGACAATGGAATTTTCTCAAAAATTAAAGAAAAAATAATTGAAGAAGAATAATCAATTCCTACGTCGATTATTTCTTCTTCCACCATTTGATTTTCTTCCACCACGACTGTTTCTTCGACCTTCTGATCTTCCACCTTGATAGCCCTCTTGTGATTTCTTACTTGGCTTGTAATTTTTACCTCTAGCCTCACCCCTATATCCTCTAGAATTGCTTCCATCTTTAGATTCTGAAGAGTTATTGTTTGCCCTTCTACCTCCGCTACGGCCTGTGCCACTTCGACCTCTTCCTCCGCCACGGTTTCCTCCGCCACGATTTCCTCCACCACGGTTTCCTCCACCACGGTTTCCTCCACCACGGTTTCCTCCGCCACGATTTCCTCCGCCATGACGCCCTGAAGAGCGCTGGTTTCTATGACCGTAATGGCCTTGGTTTCTATGATTTCTATTTCGACTTCCATAACTCTGTCGCCTTTTTGGTGCGATGAATTCTACTTCAAACTCAGGTAAATCTGAAAATTCTGGGGGCTTAAATTCAACATTTATGCCGACTTCTCTTTGAATACGACCATAAGATTTCTTCTGAGGCTTTTGCACCAATGATATAACAACACCACTGGCTCCACCTCTGGCAGTTCTCCCGCTTCGATGTTTGTATGCCTTGGCATTCTCGGGCGGATCATAATGAATAACACAATTGATCCCCTCAATGTCAATTCCTCTGGCAGCAACATCGGTTGCAATCAATGCCATACATTCCCCATATTGGAAACGTTTCATTGCCCCATCTCTCTGTCTTTGCGATAACCCACCGTGTAATATTTCGACACCTAAACCGTCATATTCTAAATCATCGCCTACTCTATCAACGCCAGCCCTTGTACGGCAAAAGACGATACTGCGTCCGCATTTGCGGATTATTTCTGATGATATTGGTGATTTTTTAGAGTTAGGCATTAACCAAAAATGATGTTCCATGCTTTCTATACTAACCTCTTCGGGTCCAACGTGAATAGTTACTGGATTTGTTTGGTAATCTCGAACAAGTTCAGCAACCTCATCATCTAATGTCGCACTAAACAGAATGGTTTGTCTGTCTTTTTTACACTCATCAAGAATCTGACACACTGGTTGCATGAATCCCATATCTGCCATTCTATCTGCTTCATCTAAAACTACAATTTGTGTATCTTCCAAAGACAAAGAACCTCTTTCAAGTAAATCAATCAGTCTTCCAGGACATGCAACCAATATATCTACACCTCTTTCTAAGGCTCTAAATTGCTTATTGTAGGATACACCACCATATATTGCATGAACATATAATTCCATCTCCCATGCTAACGGTTCGAGAACTTTGTAAATCTGTTCTGCTAATTCTCTAGTCGGTGTGAGGATTAGTGATGTAGGCATACCAGGTCTTGCTGGTTTTGTCCTTTCGATTAGTGGTAGCCCAAAAGCGAGTGTTTTACCTGAACCTGTTGGTGCACGACAACAAACATCATGACCTAGCATTCCATCAGGAATAGATTCTCTTTGAACTTCGAATGGTTCCTCAATTCCTTGCTGACGCAAAGCGTTGGCAATTCTTCCGCTAACTCCCAAGTCTGAAAACGAAACCATGCCCTCACCATTTGTGGCCGCCTTCCAACCCTATTTGATACCCGCAGTAGTAATATAGCCTAAATCAGTAAATTAAGCGATTTTATCGTAGTGTCGAATGATTTAATCTCTCTTAACCAACATTGCAACAGCATTACCGCCACCAAGACATAATGTCACAATACCAGACTTTGCATCTGTTCTTCTCATTACTCCAATCATAGTTATCAAACATCTAGTTCCGCTACTTCCTAATGGGTGACCTAAACTAATCGCTCCGCCATGCAGGTTGAATCTTTCACTAGGTATTCCAATCTCTTTTGCAACCGCACAGGATGCTGAAGCAAATGCTTCATTATGTTCATAGATATCTACATCTAGAACTTGTAAAGAATTTCTCTCAAGTAGCATTTCGATTGCTGGAATTGGGGCACTCATTACTCGTTCTGGTTCAACTCCACTAGTACAATAATCTTCGACATAAGCAATGATTTCCCAGCCTTGCTCGATTGCAAATTCATAATCTGCAAGTAAAATAGCACTTGCTCCATCGTTGAGAGTACTAGCATTGCCAGCTGTAACTTGACCCTCTCTGTTGAAAACAGGACGTAATTTAGAAAGTATTTCCATGGAAGTATTTTCCTTGATGCCTTCGTCCTTTGAAACATTAATCGGTTCGCCTCTTCTCTGAGGTACTTCGATTGCAAATGATTCCCAATCAAACCATCCTGAATCCCATGCATTAGCGGCCCTTTGATGACTTCTTACAGCGTATTCATCCGAATCTTGTCTTGTAATTGCACTTTCATTAGCAACTGTTTCTCCAGTATTCCCCATATGAATGTCATTGTATACATCCCAAAGTCCATCGTGAATCATAGAATCAATTAATTTTGAATCTCCCATCTTTTTGCCTTTTCTTTGACCCATCAATAATTGAGGGGAATTGGACATACTTTCCATTCCACCGGCAATAATCGCTTTACTACTTCCTGCGCGAATACTGTTTGCAGCTAGCATTGCTGCTTCAAGAGAACTACCACAAACCTTGTTGATAGTTGTGGCAGGAGTTGTTACTGGCAATCCCGCCCCTAAAGCAACCTGTCTGGCAGGATTCTGCCCACTTCCTGCTTGAAGTACTTGACCAAATAAAAAATCATCAATGATTCCGCTGGATGGATTAATTCCTGCCCTTGAACATAATTCCTTGACAGTTAATATTCCTAATTCAACGGCGGAAAAAGAGGATAGTGAACCCATAAATGATCCAATAGGAGTTCTAGCAACTGCACAAATAGCGACCCTAGATTTCCCCATAGACCGGCTAAAGTGGTACTTGTCTTGAATGTGCGCATGTAATAATCCTATCCAAATAGAGAGAAGGGTTGATGAAAGAAAAGTTCTGCGAGTGGCATGGCGAAATTCAAAACCGATTTTGAAACAGATAGAGAAGCGAATCAGATGAGACATGTCGAAGTCGAAATTGACTTCACGCCCAATGCTCTTGCATCAATCCTTTATCGCCAAGGCGATACAGTAATTCTAGCCTGCTGTACCAAAGATGCAAGATTGCCTGGATGGTTTCCCAGAGACTCAACCAAAGGATGGGTCCATGCAGAATACTCGCTTTTACCAGGATCTACTGATTCAAGGTTTAGAAGAGAAAGACGTGGCGCTAAGGGGAGAACACAAGAGATTGAGAGATTAATCGCTAGATCTCTAAGAGCCGCAGTAAATCTTGAGGCTTTAGGACCTATTTCGCTAAACATCGATTGTGATGTTCTCAATGCAGATGGAGGTACTAGATGTGCTTCAATCACAGCAGCCAATATCGCATTAAGGCTGGCAGTTAGAAGATTGATTGCTCAGGGTATTTGTTTACCTTCTGACCTACGACCAAATGAAGAGCAAAAGAAATCAGGTTGGTCCGCCCCCAATCTTTCTGATAAAGAAAGAGAAAACCATGAAAATGATGTTATTCCACATGATTTAGCAGCACTATCTGTTGGTTTGATTGATGGTGAAGTATATCTAGACTTAGATTATGTTTTAGATTCAAATGCTGATGTCGATATGAATGTAGTAAAAACTAGTGATGGAAAATATGTTGAGATACAAGGTACTGGAGAAGAATCTACCTTTTCTAAGGAGGAACTCTCCGCATTACTATCACAAGCAGATGCTGGACTTGAAGCATTATTTGAAGCCCAAGTGGCCATTTTAGACGGGATTGAGTGAAGTTTCATTACTAACTTTTTTCGGAAGGCTTGAAATGCCAGTTGTCCTCGCCACGCTTACTGGGTAGGTAGCTTAGTTGGGAGAGCGCAGCACTGAAGATGCTGAGGTCGCCGGTTCAAGTCCGGCCCTACCCACCATTAATTGCTAAATTTCTATGTTTTTAGTTTAAATCATAGTTTTTCAATCGTTGGGTTCATGTGCTAGATACCTTTCTGCGCGTCATGGGCGATGAAATTATTGAACACGCCGAGGTTATCGAAGAGGTTGATACTGAGCAACGAGCAAGAGATAAAGTGGCTCGTGAAATCAGTGAAATCAGAAGAAGAAGAACCAAAACTGAAAAGAAAAGATTCCTATCTAACAAAGAGGACTATGTATTATTTGCAGGCATAGGTTATGGTCTATTATTTGCATTGGTCATTTTTGGTATGTCTAGTGGAATTTTTGGATCTTCAACAACTTTAGATCATAAAGCATCCCAAACATTCCTAGATACTGGAGAGGAATGTGAAGATATTGCTGATACTCCTTGGATACATATTTTCCCTGAAAATGACTTAGAATACATGTCTCTTGCTGGGCATAATCTTGTAGATGGATTTGCCTTAATGAATTACACGATTACTGAAGTTGGAAACTCTGAATGGCAAGGCGTTAGTGAAGAAGTTGTTAAAGAAGTTGATGATGGAAGAGCATACCTTAAGGCTCCATTCGACTCTCTAGGAGTTGGTGAATATGAGATTGATTTTGAAGTTACAATCCTCAATTCTAGCAACCTTACTACTGCAAGTGTAGTTGAAGATGGTTCTAAGATCGAAAAAACCATTATGTTTGAATTAGAAATTACTGATGGTGGTTTCTTCTCTTTCTTACCATTTGTAGACTCAGATTCTAGAAGTGAGGTTAGAATAACTGATGCTGGTAGTAGAACCTGCTGGACAACCAAAGATTTAGGTGACTGGGGATACATATTGATGGCTGCTGAATTAGGTGGAGGAAGAGAAACCGCAATGTTAACCGGTGGAACTGCAGGCATACCTGCATGGTGGATGGCATTTATTTCACTGTCTTTGTCTGCCGTAACTCTACTTGTAATATATCCAATAATGTACAAAATTTACCACCAAGATACTGATGATGTACTTTCAAGAACACACATCTCTAGACTAGTTGAAGATACACTGAGTAAAACTGCTAAACGGCTAAACATTCTAGTTGATTGGGAATTATATAAAATTGAATCACGAGAATTATCGATAGATATAATGGTTCCATACAAGAACACTGACGCTACACTTTCTGATAGTAAAGATGTAAGAGCGGAAGTATTGAGAGAAATCCTTGAAGAATTTGCTATTTTTAGAGTGTTCAAACCTGTCCAACTAACTGTTAGGACTATTGGAATAAATCAAGCGATTGATTTCGACAGTGGAGTAGGAGTTGGTACTGGGGCTGAAGGTGCGACATTGGATGAAGAACAAGACTATTCTAGTTTCTTTTCTGAACTCCATACACTATCAAGGGTTGAAGATGAAGTAAGAGATAGTCTTGATTTATTCTTTACTAGAAGAAGTGATGTTAAGATGGAGGGTGCCGTAGTTACCAGCGATGATAGTGTTATCTTTGTCTCCGTTATTTATCGACCTACACAACGTTTTGCTTTCTTTAGATTTAAGAAAACTACTGATGAAGTAGAAGTCGAACTTTATCGATATATCTCTGAAAGAAATAATGATCTTTTGGGAAGTCAGGAATTAATTGTCAAAGCAAGAAATCAAATTTCCACATTAGCCGACCGCTCCGGAGCAGGTCGAGTAGAAAGTGGCGGTAAAGATGATGACAGGATTGTTGCAGTTGCAAAACAAGACGGACTTGGAGGTAAAATGCTTCAGACTAAATTCTTAGGTGATACCTTGTCGACTGTCGAATATATGGCTAATGAAAAGCGTGAAATGATAAATAAATGGGGATTCTGGGGGTTAATTGTCTTCGTATGGATTCCATTTATGGCATCTGGAGTTCTTGTTGGTGCAATGCTCGGTCTACTCTCTAGAATGCAATTTTCAAGAGTTTTAGCTGCCACATTCATTGGTGGAGCAATTGCATCTGTAACTTGGGCATATACTGCTGAGGGAATTGTAAAATTCATGCACCAGTATAAGTTAGAGGCGGTTATTCCTCTGATTATTATCGTATTTATCGGGGCTGCATTCCTTCACATAAGATCAACCAAGGTCAGAAGACAAACTGAGTTATTCGAAGATACTTTACTAGATAATTTCCATGCTGATGTTCATGCAAAGTATGGTGAAGACTGAATAAGTGGTGAAAGGTTTGTTACCTCTTTCTAGAATTAGTGGTAATGAAAATTCCTGCGGAGATAATTCTACTCTGGGGATTATCACTGTTAGCGATAGAGCAAGTAACGGAGAGTATGAAGACGAAGGAGGGCCCGCAATATTACAGTTTTTTGAGGAAGCATTGGCTAGTTCTGCTGATGTAATTTATCGATGTATACCTGATGATTTAATCACAATTAAACAAACATTGATTGAACTTGCAGATGAAATAGGCTGTGACGTGATAGTTACTACTGGAGGTACAGGTCCTGCCGAAAGGGATGTTACTCCTGATGCGACAATTTCAGTGTGTGATAGAATCTTAGATGGATTTGGAGAACAAATGCGAAGTATTTCATTGAAATTTGTCCCCACAGCAATTCTTTCTAGACAGGTTGGTGGTACGAGAGGAAATTGTTTGATTTTCAATTTGCCAGGTAGACCAAAAGCAATCAGAGAGACAATTGACGAAATATGGAAGGCTGTTCCTTATTGTGTTGACCTATTACAAGGACCTTATATCGACATGAATGACGATATATGTAATTCATTTAGACCACCAAACTCTAGACGTAGATAGAAGGGTTAATTGAATACCGTTGATTGGTAAGTTTGATAATTATGAGCGTCAGTAGAGACCTGCTTATTTGTGGAGCGACTATGGTTCTTCCAGAACAAACAATTATTGGAGATTTAAGAATTCGTGATGGTAAAATTTCCCAAATATCAACTGATGAAAAAATAGAGCCAGAAGAAGGTGAACATTTTGTCGACGGTACTGGTCTACACCTACTGCCTGGTTGTATTGACCCACAAGTCCACTTCCGAGATCCTGGACAGCCAGAAAAAGAAGATCTGGGTAGTGGTTCAATTGCTGCAGTAACCGGTGGTATCACATCATTCCTAGATATGCCAAATAATGTTCCATCAATTACCAATTTGGAAGGAATGAAAGGTAAACTTGAAACCGCCTCAAAAAAATGTGTCAGTAATTATGGTTTCTTTATTGGTGCAACAGAAGATAACGTTGAAGATTTACAAGAAGTAGTAGGCACTAGAGATAATCCTATTGCGATTCCTGGTATTTGCGGAATTAAAATTTTCATGGGCGTTTCTACAGGTACACTTCTAGTTTCAGACAAAACTGCGCTTGAAAGAATTTTTACAGAAACTGCTGGTTTAATTGCGGTTCATGCTGAAGATGAAGACAGAATGAATGAGCGTAGAAAATTGGTTGAAGGCCGCACAGATGTTGCCGCCCATGCCTATTATAGAGATGATATAACAGCCTTATTAGCAACAAAATTATCTGTTGAATTAGCAGTTAAAACCGGCCACAGATTGCACATTCTTCACTTGACATCTGGCATTGAAGCGGACTATCTAGCTGACTACTGTAAACTGCCATCCAATTCTGAACAACACCCTATTATAACTACTGAAGTTCTTCCACAACATCTAACTTTTGATGAAACCGATGTCGATGAAAAAGGAGTTAGATTACAGATGAATCCACCCATTAGGTATTCAGCAGATAGAGAAATTCTGTGGTCTAGATTGCAAGATGGAACAATACAGTGTATCGCAACCGATCACGCACCACACACCTTAGAAGCCAAATCAAAAGGATTCCCTAATGCTCCAAGTGGTATGCCTGGTGTTGAAACATCTCTTGCTGTAATGCTAAACTATGTCAATGAAGGAAAGTGTTCACTAGAAGATGTGGTTCGTTGGATGTCTAGTAACGTCGCTGATTGCTATCAAATGATAGGTAAAGGTAGATTAGAAGAGGGGTATGATGGCGATGTGGTCCTTGTCGATATGAATCATAGCGCAATTGTGAAAGATGAAGATTGTTGGACTAGAGTTGCTTGGAATCCTTTCGCTGGTAGAGAATTAGTTGGATGGCCAGTTCTAACTGTGGTTAATGGAACACCGGTTTTTGAAAGAAACCAAATCACTGGACATAAGGGCAAGATTTTAGTCGAACCTGGAGTTGTTGGAGAACCTATTTTGATGAGCCCTTGGAAATAAGAAAATAGCCATTTTCTGCCCAAAAATTGGGAAATAGGTTAAAAGTAGATTTATCTTCAAAGCTTTGAGGAGACTTAGATGAGCGAAGGATTAGAAGAAACTCTTGGAAGCGGATATCAACAGATAATTATTGGATTTATTGTATTCATTATTGGTGCAATATGGGGCGGAATACAAGCAGATGGTGATATGACTGCATCAGATGTATACTGGCCAGCATTTACTATGCTAGCAGGTGCAATGATTACAATGTTAGGCATATCTTTTGGAACTGAACATGAAGATGACAGAACCAGTGATTTGATGGCTGCAATAAATGAATTGACAGCAAAGATGGAAGCCTTAACGGGCGGCGAAAAAGATAATTCAGAAGAATAATCAATCTAAGTTATACAGTTTGGAGTATTTTTCTTCAACATAATTTAGGAATGGTTCGGGCGAAGGTGGCATGCCTGTGGCATTTTCAATTAGTTCACTTGGAGTCCATTTACTGCCTTCTTCATGAATTCTAGGCCTTAACCAATCCAACAAACTTGACCAATCTCCCGACTCGATGATAGTATCTATGTCTCCTAAATCCTCGGACATGGCTTGTAATAATTGAGAAGCGTACAAGTTGCCCAAAGTATATGTTGGGAAATACCCAAATGCACCCATAGACCAATGTATGTCTTGTAAACATCCCTTAGTATCATTAGGTACTTCTAATCCAAACCACTCTTCAAACATTGAATTCCATAGTTTAGGTAAATCATCAACCGATAAATTATCATTGAAGATTTGCTTTTCAATTTCATATCTCAACATTAC
>MDTE01158356.1_pt1 | contig 12353 bp, 13 predicted proteins | sample 811231 | NCBI WGS metagenome assembly MDTE01 (sample SAMN05326651, study PRJNA326480) | marine metagenome | isolation source: seawater | place: Indian Ocean: Red Sea | collected 2010
CTCCAGTACTTTAGTGAGTAGATTAGAAGCCTGTTCGCAAGCGAGGTGAACTCCTCCTAATTGGGCAACTGAATCATCACCGTATTCAAAGAATATTCTGTGGTATAGCTTTTCTGCATGTTCCAACCCAATAGTCGCGTCAACACTTGCGTCACCTGCTATATCCAGGTCACCTAAAAACTCATCAAGGAAAAGACGTCTGAGACTTTTGGGTGACCTGCTGTACCTAGCAAATAATGCTCCCTTAACTACTTCAGGCAAGTTCACTAATGCGAAGACAGGCTGATCCAAATTGGTAAAGTAACGACGAAGAACATCAGATTCCTGTTCAGTCCATTCTTCGGCAACGTAAACACTCACGATTCTTGAGATTACGCTGCAATTGGCTTCAACATGTGGAGGGTCACAGGTTAATTGCGAAAATCAACAATTATTGTTATTGCGTGCGGCAAAACTTCAAATTCTACGAATTTGTGATATCCAATGAATTGATTATCAATTACTAGTTTCTTTGATTCTTCGAAATCATATTTGAAATTGTGGACCCGTTTAATCTTAAGATCAGGATGTGGCAGATGATCGCCGAGCTTTGCTTTTCTGCGGGCGAGAAGTGCTTGCCGGAATGTTAAAGAGGACTCAATCAATTCAAGGTGGCCATCGCCTGGGTGTGCTTTCGGAGCAAGACGGCGCCCGGCTATTAACTGAGAATTAACTATCACTTTACCTTTCCATGGAGCGCACCTATGAAGTATTTTACAATAGCTAGCAAATATGTAGCTATCTTGTTCAGTAGTCACTTTTCCTAGGTCAATATTGCAAGCAGTAGTTTTATTGGCGACAGTCCGTTGAACAGATAAATTGCCTCCGAGAGATGAGTAGAGATCGCCCGAAGTTAGTCCAATAATTTTCTCCCCGAGTTCGTATAGTTCAGCGATTTCTTGGTCACTGCCAGCGGTTCTAATCTGTCTCGGCACCACAATTTCCTTACTCCAATTATTAAGGAAATTTCGAGAATCATAGTCAGAAACCACGAGAATCCTCCGCTAAAGATTTTCGGTTTTTCGCCCATCCGTAGAGTATGGAAACTTCGTAAAGTAGGTACATCGGAACTGCTAGGGCTAACAACGAGATTGGATCACCGCTGGGAGTAATTATGGCAACCAAAATCACGATAGTAACGACAGCGTATCTCCATTGGCGTCGAAGAGATCGGTAATTGAGAAGCCCGACTCTTTGCAAAACAATTAGAATGATTGGTAATTGGAATCCGAAACCGAATGCCATCATCATTTTGATGATAAAGGAAATATAAGCCTTGGCTCTGAATTCGGTTACGAGATCTGTTCCGCCAACGGAGATCAAAAAATCTAATGCTTTGGGGAGGGTCCAAAACGCCAAGAAGCTACCTGCGATAAATAAGATCGCTCCGCTTCCTACAAATAAAATACCCTCACGCCGTTCACCTTTATGTAGGCCTGGACTGACAAATCTCCAAAATTGCCAAAGCCAGATTGGAATAGCCAAAGCCAGTCCAGTATACGCTGAGACCATAAATCGAGTATTGAGACCTTCAAGGGGCTCATCAACTCGTAGAGTACAATCACTACCTAATGCTTCACAATAGGGATCAAGGACAAATTCAAGAAGATGGGGATAAAGAATCCATCCCGCTATCCCACCGAGAGCAATTGCTATAAGGCTTTTTATTAACCGCGCACGAAGCTCAGTAAGATGCTCAAGCACACCCATTGTTCCTGTCGGATTCGATCTACTCGGTCTCATCACCGATAGAGCTATCCTCTTTAGCGGAATCTATTCTGCTTTTTGAATTTTCTGCCTCTGGTTCCGTTAGTTGTTTACCTTTTAGTCGAGCAGCTTCCTCAATAGGTTCATCGTAAGATCGATTAATTTCATCTTGGAAACTTATGTTCATTTGGCGGATTGAAGACGCGAATTTGCCCAAGGTTCTAGCTATTTCCGGGAGTTTCGAAGGTCCTAAGAAAACGAGAACGACAAGAAGAATGATCAAAAACTCTCCTCCGCCGATGTTAAACACATCTAAAGGTTAGCCAAAACCAGAGCGAGAACATAATAGTTGCCTACTATAGAAGTTTTAAACTCCCCAAGGGCCAGATTCTAATGAATGCTCGACCGATGACATTGCTCTCGCTAACTGGTCCGAAATATCTCGAGTCTCGGGATCCTGATCTATTGTCGCCCATCACGAATACGTGGTCACGTGGTATCAGACAGGAGTTCTCGGTAGCAGTTTCACATCTACTCGTATCAGCGAATCCGCTCGTTGTTATTCCATTTGATAGGTAAGGTTCCTTCAATAATTTTCTCTCTGAGCTTTCATTTTCAGTAATGAAGATTTCTCCATCTACAATCTCAATCAACTCTCCTTCAGTGGCAATCACTCTCTTTATTAGATCAGCGTTATCTTGATTTGTTGTTTGGGGTTTCTTAAAGACAACTAGGTCGCCGCGGCTGATGTCACCGAAGTCATAACTTAGCTTATTCACGAGTACGCGATCCCCAACTTGCAATGTTGGGGTCATAGAAGAAGACGGGATGTAGTAAGCCTGCATAAGGAAAGTTTTGATAAGGAAGGCGACCAGTAAGGCCCCGACGATCACTACAAGCCATTCCAATGCTGTACGAGCCTTCCTCTCACTAGTTGTCGTCTCGTCATCTCCATCCTCAATTTTAGGAACCGTATTCTCGTCTGGGTATGGTAGGCGATTATTGGTAGGAGACCCTTCCGAAGAGGCACTTGTATCGTTAGTAGAAATTTGTTTTTTTTCATCCGGATCAAATTTTGGGGGGTCATTATAGGATTTTTCTAGTGCACGTGAGAGAACATCGTCTATCCAATCATCGCCTGAAGAGGTATTTCCTTGGTCACGTTCCACTTGGGCAGGTTACCCCATAGTCCTATGCCGGAGAATCATTTGTTATATCGCTTCAGTATTTTGACTGCGATATTTCTTCCTATTTCTTTCGAAATCCATTCTGGAGCTTCAACAATTTCGGTGACAGGATCCAAGCGAAGAAGTAGCCGTTCTAGCCACTTGAGAGAGGTCACAGGCAGTGTTACAACGAGATTTCCTTGATTTCCGACAACTACTTTATTTGTAGGGTATTTCGCTATTATCCAATCATCTTTGCTATCGATTGACAATGTCACAATCGCATCGTGCGGGAAAGTGAAATCCCGAAAGGTAGACTCGTCAGTCCGGCCGACAAGGTCCTCGTTGACATCTTCGTTCATTTCAACTGCGTCGATGATTCGATCAATCCGGAAAGTTCTGTATTCTGACACTGTTTCACAATATGCATTCAGGTAGATATAGCGATCGTTATGGAACATATCTGAGGGATGTATAACCCGTTCAGTATTTCTGTCTGTATTGAATGAGTAATAACTAATCTTCAGTTTCTTATTTGACTGAAGGGCTGATTTCACAGTTTTGTAAGTAGCTCCTTTGCGAACTCCCATGTCAACGGAAACAGCGGAGCTGTCGGCGTTTACCGCACTTGATAGCTTTCTTAGCGCTGAAGCTAATGGTTTATCTAAATGGCCACTATTAAAAACTTCCGCATACATTTGCGCCTTTACTAGTAATACGAAACCTTCGTCGATAGTTAACGACGGCGGTCGTGAAAGGAATTCTGCATTACTTATTTCAATGAAATCATCGGAGACAAAGACTTCTATCAAATTCCCTGGATCATGGGGTGCCGGCCCTACGTAAAAAAGTATTTTAGTTAAATCGTTCAAAAGAGTATCTGGTGGATAATCAAATCGTTTCGAAAGTTCATCCAAGGTCGCGCCGCCGTTTTGCATAATCCATGGAACCATTGCGATTAGGCGTTCAACCTTTTCAGTTGCTTTAAGCATCAACGTCTTCCGTTCGGTCGCGTATTTTTTCGAGACGAATTATCAATCTCTCACGTAGTATTTGTGGGGAAATGATTTCGGCGTGATCGAGGAGCATTAAAACTCGATCGATAAAAGAGTCATAGTTGGCAACCATAAAATTTGCTATTCCATCGTTTACTTCGGTATCCAGATTTTGTTCGACCCAGGGGACGTATGCGTTGTCTATCTGCACACGAGCTTTGATTTCCTGATCATCCCCATATGAAAAGGGTAACAAATTGGCCCCTTTAACGTTTTCTGGGATTTCATATCCCTCAGTCTCATCACTGAAATTCAATGCTTCGATTCGATCTAGGCGAAATGATTTAAGCTTCTCATCTTCTAATTCATATCCTGTTAAGTACCATTTCTCTCCTTCAAATTGGAGCAGATAAGGGTTGAGTGTGCGAGGTTTATCATTGTAAGTGAACGTGATTGGGCTTCTATTTGAGATGGCATTGAAGAGCTCTGGCAATGTTGAATTAGCGTCAGCATATTCCGTAATGGATAGTCCCTGGTCGGAACCTAGATAGCCTCCTAGTTTTCGGATAGCTTCGTCCTCTGTTAAACCGTCAGTTAGGTGAACACTGTTAGCGGCGTAATTCAGGGCAATTAGCTCCTCATCACTAAGTTCAAGATCAGGTAAGTAGTAATCTTTGTTATCTACGTAATATGCTTCGACTTCTCTTACTGAGCCATCTACAGGAATAACATCTATTGGTACCCCCATTTCTTTAAGGGCTGCTTTGTCTCGGTTAAATGCCCTTCTAAATGCCACCAAATCATCCGGATACATTTGCATATCACTAAGATTATTGACTCCAATCTTTAGCTCTTCAGCTGTTCTAGGAGACTCCGCATTCAGAAGTTCCGCGAGGAGTTTAAGGATTCGTTCTACTGCCGCCATGAAGCCACTTTACATGCTACTCATCGGTTAGTTATGGGTTATAAGCTCTCTATGAGTTTTTCTACTCGTTCGTCAGTTGCCGCAAATGGATCTTTGCATAATACCGTTCGTTGAGCCTGGTCATTCAGTTTTAGGTGAACCCAGTCAACTGTGTAATCTCGTTTTTTCTCCTTTGCTTTCCTAATAAAATCTCCACGTAATTTAGCTCGGGTAGTTTGAGGAGCGTATTCCACCGCATGTCGAATGTCCTCGTCGCTACAGACTCTTTCAACAACACCGCCCTCTTGCATCAAGTAGAAGAGGCCACGCGATCTATTCACGTCATGGTATTGCAAATCCATTAGAGCTACGCGTGGATCTGATAAACCTAGGCTATGTCGACTTCTATATCGTTCGATGAGATGAAATTTACTTACCCAATCACATTCTCGATGTAGTAAAAACGGGTCTTTGTAGAGGGTGTTTACGCAATGCTCCCACATTTTTAGTGCTTGTTTCTCCTCCGGCGAAAGCTCTCTACGCTCAGAGAATTTAAGTGCTTTTTCAAGGAATTCAGATTGGATTTCAAGAGCGCTAAGTTCTCGTCCGCTAGCCAATCGTACTTTTCTTCTGCATGATATATCATGGCTAATTTCTCGGATTGCTCTAATTGGATTCTCCAATGTCATATCCCCCAAAACAACAGTTCGTTCCTCGAGCATTCTAAGAATGAGTGACGCTGCTCCTATTTTGAGAAAGGACGAATATTCGTTCATATTGGAGTCACCAACAATTACATGTAACCTTCGGAATTTTTCAGCATCTGCGTGAGGTTCATCTCGAGTGTTGATAATAGGCCTACTGCGGGTTGTAGCACTTGAGATGCCCTCCCAAATGTGTTCCGCCCGTTGACTTATGCAGAACGTAGCTCCCCGTGCAGTTTGAAGAACCTTTCCCGCTCCGGAGTAAATTTGCCGACTGACAAAGAAAGGGATTAGCACTTCATCGTACGCAGATATATCTTCACTGCGAGTGGTGCAGTAGTTCTCATGAGAACCGTATGAATTCCCGGCAGAGTCTGTGTTATTTTTGAACAGGTAGAGTGTGCCATTTATTCCTTCATCTCGTAGACGGGTTTCTGCACTGACTAATAGTTGTTCTAGTATTCTCTCTCCGGCTTTGTCATGAGCGACAACATCGTATACAGAGTCGCATTCAGGAGTCGCATACTCAGGGTGTGATCCGACATCTAGATAGAGACGTGACCCATTCTCTAGGAACACGTTACTACTTCTTCCCCACGCGACTACCCTGCGAAACATATAACGAGCTACTTCATCTGGGCTGAGTCTCCTCTGTCCATTACTTGAGACACAGGTAACACCATATTCGCTTTCAATACCGAAAATTCTTCTATCCATAGCTCTTCTATCTATAAGCTAGTCAAGAATTCGTAACAACGGGAGATAGAGCTGGCTTACTCAAGAATCTCTTCTAGTTCCTCACCCTGGATTCTTCGAAATGCTCTACGACCATTTGTTGCTGAAAGCTCAGCAACTTCTAGGTCGTTGGGGTGAAGTTCCCTGTCGTCTCCTGAGAGAGCGCTAATTGCCAGCTTAATACCGCCCGGCAAATCTAGGTCAGATTCAAAATTTGGATGGAAACGCTCAAGTATCTCCTCGGTTTGACCTCCAAGTACAGCGTATTCCGTTTCATCTTTTACAGTTCCGTCATAGAGGATGTGGAACATTTGGGATTCACCAGTTTCTGAATTATGGGGTATTTCAGCCACGAGAATTTCGACTTCCATTGGTTTCATTTCGTGAGTGAAAATTTGCCCAAGCATCTGAGCGTATTGATTCGCTAAACTTCGTGCGTCTACATCTTCGCGACTGAAAGAATACCCTTTCAAATCAGCATGACGTACTCCGGCGATTCTTAACTGATCGAATTCGTTGTATTTTCCTACACCGGCGAAAGCTACTCGGTCATATATTTCACTAATTTTGTGAAGGGTGTTTGAGGGGTTCTCAGCAACTATTAGGATCCCATCTTGGTAACTCAAGGCAATTAGAGCTTTACCGCGAGCGATACCTTTTCGGGCATAATCCGCACGATCTTCCATCATTTGCTCCGGTGAAACATAAAAAGGCATTGTCATTTAGCTACCTCCGTTTCGCGCTTTTCGGGCCTCAATGATCTCATTGAACGTAGAGGAAACAAGATCATGATCGATTTCGGCGTACCCATCTTCGTCAATAACAGCAATCGTGGGGAAAACATCTCTGATTAGGTCAGGACCTCCAGTGGCAGAATCCTCGTCAGATGCTTCAAAGATCGCATTTGCAACAAGATTGATAGTTTCATTTCTTCCTAATTGCTCTTGGAATCCCATTTTGATGACAGTTGTTGCATGAAGGCTCCCAGATCCTGTTGTTGCGAACGCCGCTTCCTCAAACTTTCCCCCAGTAACGTCATATTGGAAAATCCGGCCTTCACTTTTCCCGCTGTCATAACCAGCAAAGATAGGGACTACCGCTAAGCCCTGCATAGCTGCCGGGAGATTCTGGCGGATCATCATACTGAGTTGATTCGCTTTCCCTTCCAGACTCAATGCTTTTCCTTCAACTTTTTCGTAATGTTCTAACTGAAGTTGGAAAAGTTTCACCATTTCAATAGCTGGACCGGCAGCACCAGATATAGCCACACCAGAATGTGAATCAGATTGGAAGACTTTCTCAATTGTCCTGAAACTGATGTGGTGCCCACTAGTTGCTCGCCGATCACCGCCCAATACGACACCTTGATCATATTTAACAGCTACACATGTAGTCCCATGTGGGAGTTTCTCAAATAGTTCATGCCCAGTAATCGCAGGGATACCGAACTTACCTATTAGCGAGGCGAAGTCCGGTCCCGGGTCGTTTTCAGGGGTAAATCTTGGCAAAGTCACAATACAAGCGTACCTGCAGGTGACTGTCGTCCGCTACTGTCCGCCTTTTTGTACGTAAGACTTAACGAATTCTTCGGCATTAGTCTCTAGGACTGAGTCGATTTCATCAAGCAATTGATCAAGTTCGTTAGCTAACTCATCAGAAGTTTGGCCTGCTTGGCTGCCATCTTGTAACCCCGTGGAGTCACTGTCTTGGTCAGGCTCGCGATCTTGGTGTCTCTTATTCTCAGAGTATTCTTGTTCAGCCATAAATGCTCCTTATGAGGCAACCTTAGTCTGACAAGTACCAGAAGTCATTCATTCAGGGCTTCAATCGCAGTTACTAACTCTAAAGGCGTAGCACAGCTTTCTATAAGGTCACGAAACTGTTTTTCCGTGGATAGCCCTGGTTCCAGTATCGGAATTCTTCTGAGAAGGTCATTCTCTAATTTGAATACTATTGAGTCCCAATTCGCAGAGACAATCGCATCTGGCCACTTTTGTAGACATTTACCTCTGAAATAAGCTCTTGTTGTTTCAGGGGGGTTTCGGATTCCAAAATTGACATCAGTGTCATCTATAAGCCTTTGAAGGCCTAATTTAGCGGTAATACTGTTACGGCGAATATCATGATATTGAACTGCTAAAGACTTAGCCTTCGGGTGGAAATATGTTATGGAGTGACGTGCCACATAGCCGTCAAGGAGCACTCTCTTTGCTATCCAGTCAATTTCTTTAACTAATTTTTCAGGTTTGGATTCTAGATTTGTCAGTACATGTTCCCATTTTTCCACCACTAAATCGGCTATATCACCACCGCTGCTTTCACCGCCTCCCTGCTTTACATATTCCTTAGCTGCTCGCAGCATTTCCCATTGCAGATCAATAGCTGAGATGCTCGTACCATCCTTAAGGCGAAGGCCGCTCTTTAAAGTTAAGTCGTGGGATACCTGCCGCATCGCCGCAATAGGGTTATCAAAAATAAACAGGTTTTTGAGATAACGGTCTTCGATCATTGCGAGTAGTAGAGCTGTTGAACCTACTTTTAGAAACGTAGCAGTCTCACTCATATTGGCGTCTCCGCAGATCACATGCAAACGCCTGTATTTAGTGGAATCTGCATGTGGCTCGTCTCTGGTGTTTATTATGGGCCTTTTGAGAGTGGTTTCAAGACCTACTTCTTCTTCGAAGAAATCTGCACGCTGTGTTATCTGGTATTTAATGCTTTCGGGGTCAACTCCAGGTATTTCGCAGCCAATTTTTCCGGAGCCTGTGAAGATTTGACGCGTAACGAAATGCGCTGTTGCATGGCAAACGATCTCTCCGAAAGGGGTTGACCGGTCCATTAAGTAATTTTCATGGCAGCCATATGAATTTCCTTTTCCATCGGAATTGTCTTTGTAGACAATAATTTCCTGATGATCCTCTAAGGTTTCGTTGGCAGCTTTCATAGCTTCTTGAAGTATCAACTCTCCGCTACGATCGTATTGTGTTACTTGTAAGGCGTTTGAGCACTCAGGCGTAGAAAGTTCGGGATGTGCATGGTCAACGTAGAACCTTGCACCATTAGTTAAAACAGCATTAACTAGATGTGTCTCAACTAACGGAGGTAATGAACCTACCGGCGCCATTCCCCTAGCATCATTACCGGGCATCTCATCTTGAAAGTCCCAGTTCACTGATGCAGCAACACCTGACCCTTCAGTTGAATTTTGATTCTGGGCGTATGCGCTTACCAATATTGATGAAGCATGGATCGGATTTTGTTCCTCAATACCTAGTTGAATTATTGCGTACTCAGTTTCAATTCCACAGATTTTCGGAGTAGCCATTTTTCACAAATATTGTCCAGCAGCACCCGTATTAGATTGTGGTATTGCGTCAGTATTGAACAGAGTCCGTATCAATGTAATTCTCTCACCTTTTTTCCCTGAAATCTTTGCCCAGTCATCAGGATTTGTTGTATTGGGGAGATCTTCTTGCTCAGCAAATTCTTCCCTGATAGACGTGAAGAGGTCATCGAGAATTAAGCCTCTTTGATCGGTCTCGATTACTCGCTTAATTGCTTGCTTTTTAGCACGTCTAACAATATTTTCTATCATTGCGCCGGATGCGAAATCTTTAAAGTACATGATCTGTTTATCGCCATTCTGGTATGTGACTTCAAGAAATTCGTTTCGTTCCTCAGCAGCGTACATTTCCTCAACCGTTTTCTCTATCATGACGCGTATCGCTTTCTCAGGGTCTCCGCCTCCGTGCTCATCAATAGTCGAAGCTGCTAGTGGTAGTTCTGGAGTTAGGTATTGCGAGAAAATTGAAATAGCGGCGTCTTGATCCGGTCGATCAATACGTATCTTGATATCTAATCTTCCGGGTCGCAGAATCGCCGGATCAATTAAATCTTCTCTGTTCGAAGCACCTATAACTATCACGTTAGTCAATGACTCAACCCCATCTAATTCAGCTAGGAGTTGTGGCACGATAGTAGATTCCATATCCGAGCTGATACCACTTCCCCGTATTCTATAAAGAGATTCCATTTCATCAAAGAAGATAATTACTGGCCACCCTTCTTCTGATTTTTCTCGTGCCTGCTCAAAAATTAACCGAATTTGACGTTCAGTTTCTCCAACGAACTTGTTAAGGAGTTCTGGGCCCTTAATGTTGAAGAAGTAACTCTTCTCCGACTCTTCAGATGATTTTTCGGTTACTTTACGGGCCAAAGAGTTCGCTACAGCTTTTGCGATTAGAGTCTTACCACAACCGGGTGGTCCATATAAAAGAATCCCTTTCGGTGAAGGCAAGTGATGCTCCTCGTAGAGCTCTGGATGCAAGAATGGGAGCTCAACTGCATCTCGAATTCGTTCAATCTGATTATCCAGACCGCCGATATTCTCATACGTTGTTGTTGGTATCTCGTAAAGAAGATGTTGTTGAAATTCGGGGCGTGAAATCTCTTCGATTAAAAGATTAGTTCGGTGAGCAGCAAGCATAGTGCTACCTACTTTTAGTTCAGATATCTGCAATTGATCTGAAAGGTGCATTACGTGCTCCTGATCTGCTCGCCCTTTTACCAGTGCGCGCTTCCTATCCGGCAAAATCTCAAGAAGTGTAACGATCTCTCCCGAGTTATCAGATGCTCTTTCAAGGATAATGTTCAGAGACTCATTGAGTGCCACTTCTTGACCTTCCCTTAAGGAGCTCGTATCTATTTCTGGATGAACGTTTACTCTAAGTTTTTTTCCCGATGAATCAACGTCAACTGTCCCATCTTCATTTGAACCTAGGAAAGTAGCGTAAGCCACTGGTGGTTGGCTTAATTTCTCAACTTCGACCTTTAAATTTGCAATCTGATTCCGAGTCTCACTTAGCAATTTAGATAGTTTTTCATTTTCCAAGGCAGCCTTAGCTAGTAATCCCTTCGCTTCTTTTAAGCGATTCTCAAGTAAGGCTATTCTCCTCTGAGCAAGTGAGTTTGTTTCAGAGAGTTTTGTGTTTCGTTCTCGCAGGGAGTCAATGTGGGCACGCAGTGAAGACAATTCTGCCTTAGACTCCTCTAAGATTTTCTTGCTTAGTTCTGAATCATCCATATAAGTATCGTAGAAGCCTATACCATTATTACCTCTATCCTCATGTGGGGTTTGTGGATTTTTTAATCATCGAGACATATAAGGAATAGTGTTTCAACATCTACACTTTTCATATACCATATGTCCATAATATTGTTTGTATCTTTACGAGGTAGCGCATGAAAGTTTGGATTGATCAAGATCTATGTACGGGCGATGGCCTATGCGAAGAAATAGCTCCTGATGTTTTTACTCTGCTTGACGATGGTTTGGCATACGTTAAAGAAGGTGACACTATCTACGCTGATCCTGGAGGTCCAGATGGTTTGGCTGTCGTTCCAGACGGTCAAGAAGAGGCAACTATTGAATCAGCTGAGGAATGCCCGGGGGAATGCATCTACTTAGAGGTTTAATTTCACTCTCTGATAAATCGCGCTGACGTTATGAAACCTGTATGAGCTACCATTCGGTGGTCGGGGCGTACGGACTGTCCTTCGATGTGCCATGTTCTTTTGAGGATTTCCGTAGTCTCAATCATTGCAAAGTTGCTTGAATCAAGTTTTGATCGGAGCTTAGCTACTTGAGTGATGCTCGGTGTGTAAGAAACGATTACGCCCCCTACCCGTAAAGCAGAAGGGACATGATCAATTACTCTCCATGGTTCAGGCAAGTCAAGCACTATTCTGTCATAACCGTTTTCGTTGAATCCCTGATAGGCGTCACCTATCTTGACTTCGTAATTTGATTCTGAATTGTCCCCAAAGAAATTCGCAACATTTTTTTTGGCTCTTTGAGCGAAATCCTCACGAAGCTCATAGCCAGTGACTACAGCTCCAGCTCTAAGTAGCGCTAAGGACAGAGCTCCTGAACCGACACCGGATTCTAGAACACGATGGCCAGGGCCTACATCGCCAGCGATAAGTATTTGGCCAAGATCTTTAGGATAAATAATCTGTGCGGAGCGCGGCATTTTCAGAACTACATCTGACATTGTCGGGCGGATTGCAAGGTACTCCATACCTCCAGATGATTTTAGGAATC
>MDTE01195879.1_pt1 | contig 12353 bp, 16 predicted proteins | sample 811231 | NCBI WGS metagenome assembly MDTE01 (sample SAMN05326651, study PRJNA326480) | marine metagenome | isolation source: seawater | place: Indian Ocean: Red Sea | collected 2010
ACTTTCATCGCCAGCGTGTTTACCGGCTGTCTCGCCAGTTTTAACATCCAGACCTCAAAGAAAAAGGAGGATAAGGATGATGAGAATCAGAAGAAGCTCAACAACCAAACTGATCAACCGAAATGAAGAAGCTTATTAGTGCAATAGTCATTGCCTCCGCATTTGCTGCGCCAGCACAAGCGGATATCATCCACCGTATTTCTAGCAGTGTGCAGCTGTCTGTTGATTCAGCTGCATCCAACGCAACAAGAATCCCCTCGGTCTATTCAGTAAGTGGATCGAATGTCGATGTAACTGATGGCACCACATCAGGAAACCTTGGCGGCCTGGCTGACTTCACTGCTGGCTCTGCCCCTGGATTCACCGGCACTACTGCCAGTGTGAAAGTTGCCGGAGAAGATTTCTCCTTCAGTGAGTCTTTCCAGCTGGGTGATGGCACCAGCTCAGGCGCTTCAGTTTCATCGGGTGTTGTCGGCACTCTCCCCGTTTTGGGATCGACGACTACTTCGGCCGGAGGAGTCGCGGGGTCTCTCGCTGGATCTGTGGGTACGGACGGATCACTCTCCATTACTGCAGGCGGGGCTGGTACAAATGCCACCGCTCAACACGTTTCGGAGCTGAGCATTTTCAACTGATGAATCGCAGCATCACCATCCAGGGCGAAAACGGCGTCGAGTCCTTTGACTGCCCTGAAACCGAATACATCCTTGATGCAGCAGAGGACGCTGGTATCGCCCTGCCTTATTCCTGCAGGGCTGGAGCGTGTTGTTCCTGTGCAGCAAAGATCATTGCTGGTGAGGTTGACCAGAGCGATCAATCATTTCTTGATGATGATCAAATCGAAGCTGGCTACGTGCTTTTGTGTGTGGCCTATCCGAAAACAGACGTTGTCGTCAAGCCTGGCGTCGAGGAAGAGTTGTACTGAACTGGGATTTACCAGTGAGAAAACTATTGATTATCGGTGCCTTGCTGCTTTCAGCGGGTGAGGCACATTCTGTTCCGGTGGTCCCAAGCTTCAGTATGGGGAAAATGACCACCCGCACAGAAACAACCCAGGAGACCACTGAACTAATTCGCTCGGTAGATTACAACACAGGTTGGTCATACGCAGTCTCTGGGACAGGAGTTGAACCGAGCAGCGGAGATGTCTCTGTGCGCTCGCAGTCATCGTCCTTCCGGATTGACTCAGACACAAATGCTGGATGGACGCAGCTCGACATGAACAGCAAGCCTTCCTGGAGGCAGACAGATCCAGGAGCAAGTTTCACCTTCGTCGAGTCCTACACAGGACCGGGTGTTTCCAACGTGACATCAATCGACCGGAAGGTAACCACCCGAAGCGTTACCGATACCACAAGCATCTTTCAGCGTTAATTGGACTTCTTACTCTTGGTTCTCCTGCTTTTGCTGATTCCGTTGGCGGCGTTAGCGCAACTGCTAATCCAATTGCACAAAGCAGCTCGAGCGTCTCGAACCAGGCAGTTCAGATTTTACAGGGACCTTATATCCAGTCAGCGGTCACATCTGGCGTCCAATGCCAAGGACCGACGTTCAACCTGACCCCATTCGCCACATACAGCAACTCGTGGCAGCAGCCTTACGAGCCGATCTACTACGAAAGGGTATATGACACGATCGACATCGAGGGAGGACCGCTCGATGAAAATGGGTTGCCTACCCCTGATGGCATTCCCGATAACGGCTGGGGAGCAGTCGCCTACGAGAAACCGGTCAGAACAGGTCAGAAGGACAACTATTCCTGGAACGCAGGCATTAGTGCAACCATCTCCTTTCCACTAGATGGAGGCATTCAGAGGCGCTGCAAAGAAGCGATGACGACGCAAAACAACATTCAAAAACAGATCCTAAAAAACAAGGAACTGGATTACGCAATCGCCAAACTTCGCCATTGTGGGCAGCTTGCCCAGGAAGGAATCCGCTTTGCCCCGACCAGCCGCTTTTATCACGTCTGTTCTGATGTGGTTGTCGAGCCAAAGAAAGTCACGATGACTCCCCATATCCACGAGGTGACAATCACCCCATCAGATCTCGGGCTTGACGGAGTACTTGATTCCGCAAGCGTTGAGCAAGAATCCTCTGGCGAACAGAGCGAATAGGAACAGGCTTGCCGAGCATCTTCTTGATCTTGGCAATGATCTTCTTGATCGCTGGCTTGATGAGCTTTAACAACCAGTTAGCAATCGGCTTTGCCAGCAAGGCTGAAACAGTGGCAACCGTGGCGATTGCTGCTGTTGTGGTCGCCGCCTCGAGTGGTGGTAAATACTTCCCGCCAATCGTGAACTCTTGAGGCTCAGGCTTGACGAGCTTGACGCATTGCCCCCTACGAAGCACTTCACCGTCTTCGCATTGGGGCTTGGATTGCGGTGTTTGTTGACTTACCTCGTCGGAGCGCCGCCTTACTTGTGAGGTACGAGCGTTACTAGCTCGCCGTTCATCAGGCTTAGAGTCTGCTGTCGCATTGGCAAACTTAGGTATCTCAGGCTGCGTCTTGGATAGCTGCATATATGGCTGATAAGCCATGGAATCAAAAGACGGCATCCCGGCGTCGCAGTAGATACGAATCTGCGAGGGGTCACTCGTCGTCAATTCAGTCTGGAGGTCGGAGTCGACATGCGCTTCGACGCATCCAGGAATCTGAATAACCGGTAGAGCCATGCTTACCCCAGGAGGCAAGCTCGGTATCAACAGCTCACGCCTTAGAGGAGGCAAGTAAATCCCGACATCCGGAATGCTTGCACTAGCAATCCTGATGTTAGGGATAGCCATCAGAAGATAGGCAGACCTGATTTCACGGTGCCGCCTTTGGGAATAATTTTTTCCTGGGACTGCAAGAGATTTTCTTTCAGTCCTTTCATGTCTTTTTTGATGTAGCCATACTCCTCAGCAAGGCGCTCCTCCATCTGAAGCGCCACTTCACTTTTTAACAAGTCAAGACCGCCATTCAACGCTCGATAGCCAAAATAAGCCACGGCATTTAATGCCATTAAGTTGCCAACAACAAGACCAATGCCAATAGTTTTAATCATTAATCAAATGCCTAAATCCGATAACGGATGATCACAATTCCCGACCCGCCGGCACCACCGGCACCAGCACCAGAGTTGCCAGAGCTGTAACTTCCGCCGCCACCGCCGCCGCCGGTGCCGTTAGTTCCAGCAACACCCGATGAACCAGCCGAGCGACCGCCAGCACCACCGCCGCCAGAGCCCCCGGCAGCGCCGCCTTGGCTATGACCACCACTACCACCACCGCCACCTCGGGTGACTGCAGTTCCGGTAATCGTTGAAATAACGCCGTCTCCACCAGCACCGGAGGAAGTGCTAGTGCCAACAGCTCCAACGGCACCTGCACCGCCGCCACCACCGCCGCCGTAGTTCGGCTGAGTTCCAGGACCAAGACCACCGCCATAACCCTGATTAGCGGTTGCGACACCAGCAGGTGTGCCCCCATTACCTCCGGCACCGCCGCCAGAGCCACCATCGCCGCCACCATTTCCGCCGCTACCGCCATATCCGCCACCTTCAGCGGTAATACCCCCAAAAGACGAATCGCCCCCTTTAGTTTGGCCAGTACCAGGATTAGTGCCCCCTGCACCAGTTCCACCTGCTCCAACAACGACGTTGTAGTTGCCGACAGAAAGCGTCAAGGGAGATTCGGCACTGGTACCACCGCCAGAAGATTCACCCGAAACTGAAGAGCGATACCCGCCTGCACCGCCACCACCACCGGAGTAGTAACCACCACCGCCGCCGCCGCCGCCGATAATCAGATATTCAAATTCTCCGGTGCCTGTAACCGTAAAAGTACTTGTGCCTACGGTTGTAAATATATGTACTCGATAATTAACACCAGCATAATTAATGTCAGAGGTAGTGTCGCCTCCGTTACCAGCAGCTGTAGCAACCCAATCACCAGAATTTATGCGGCGACGAATCTCTTCAGGTAGAAAAATACCGCTCAAGCTAGATGGACCTTTTCCGATAAAGCTCATAATTAAATCCTGTACCGAACAATCACAATCCCGGATCCGCCGTTGCCTCCATTAGCACCATTTGATCCGTAGAAGGTAGATCCACCACCACCGCTACCTGTATTTGCGCCGGCATTTCCGGCGTCAGAATCGGAAGAATTTCCTCCATCGAAACCAGCAGTACGCCCAGTACTTCCAGAACCAGCACCAGCGTTATTTGAAGATCCGCCACCAGCACCGCCTAGACCACCGTCGCCACCGGCTGAACCCGTCCAAGCACCACTACCGCCGCCTCCGGCGTAGTAGTAACTGGTGCTTTCAAAATCAATCAAGACGCCGTCATCGCCGTCGTTACCGGTGTTAGTTGTCCCCGCAGCGCCGCCGCCGCCACCACTCGTTGAAGTGTTGCCTTGGCCACCACGGCCATCAGATCCGGCGTAAACAGTGCCTGTAAAACCAGACGGGATCGTCGGTGATGTCCCAGTACCGCCGGCGCCGGCATAACCGCCGCCACCACCGCCGTTAGCACCATTGCGACCACTCAGAGCGTTATATGCGCCTCCGCCGCCACCGCCGGTAGCGATTATTGAGTCGAACGATGAATCGCCACCACTATCTCCCTGACCGTCATTGTAATTATTGGTACTCGTTGTACCACCAGCACCTCCTGATCCGACCGTTATGGTTTTGGTCCCAGCAGAAACATTACCCGAGGCCAAAATGATTGCGCCTCCGCCACCACCGCCGCCAGCGTTACATCCACCGCCACCGCCGCCGCCGACGAGGAGTATCTCCATAAAACCACCCTTCTCGACAATCAGATACCCGTCGACAAGGAAAGTATGGAACCGATACTTCAATCCACCAGCAATCTGTTCAGTTTGAGAGCCACCACTGGCATCGATCGAAGGTATAACCAAGGGCTTTGTGCCAAGCTGCCAAACACCACCGGTGACGTTTGGAATTTTTTCAAAAGCAACAAGCTGAGGATTTCCTCCGGAACCCGTACTGCCACCAGTCCCTGTAGTGTCATAGGTCGTGCCTACAGTTGGGGCGGCGTTGGTCGGTATATAGCTTGCATTCTGAGAGTCCCAGTAGTGAACACTTGTAGGGCCAGCGTCAACAGTTGGAGCTGCACTGATCCAACCTAAGTAAGTGTCACTGGTGGTAACTGTGGCCGAACCAATAGTTTCCTCAGCGTCGTCAAACGCAAGTTCTATAATCTCACCAGCCGTCCCGTTAGGGACGCTGATGCGAGCACCAAAAGTCACCTCATATGTATTATTACTCTTAGTGACAAAGAGTACCCACCAGCCATAGGTAGTCGCCTGGGTCCTGCGGTAACGAACGTGCGTATACGTGCCTTGAGAAAGGAGATATTCCGAAGTCGGGTCAACCCCAAAATACCCAGGAGAAAACCACCCAGATCCACCTGTTAAAGAGGTTTGATAGCCAACCGAAAGAGGGATTGCAGCTGGCGATGCAGTCCGACCACCATTTTCTTGATGCAAACGCCCCATCAGGTGATCTCCAAAGCGCTGACAGTTACATGCAGATCATCGGCAGCAGAGGCAGTGGCACGGATTTTTTCGCCCTGCTTCAAGATCACCTTATTAGCAATAACCTCTAACGTCGCATCCGCAGGCACGGCGATTGTGTTAGCCAGTTTCGCGATTTCCGTATCACTGCTATCAGTGATCGCGATCGTCACGTTGCAGCTATTGGTCCCATCGACATTGGCGACCATACAGGACAACAGAATTGCCCTGTCAGCAGCGGCATTATTTGGTGCCTGGTAAACGTCAGTGATCGTGTTTGTCGACAACGCGACACTGGCGCGGTTAAAAGATTCAGCCATGAATTTGTTCCTGTAAGTGAATTAGCCGAGAGCAATGGCCAATCCAATGCTGGCCTTGGTGTCCGTGTATTGTTTCGTGCTGGCGTGAAGCGCAGATGTGGGATCACCCTGAAGGGTCAGATCTCCGGTCATCGTGCCACCAGCTAGAGGAACTTTCGCGGCAATACTGTTAGTCACAGTTGTGGAAAAATCAGCGTCGTCGCCGAGCGCCGCCGCTAACTCATTAAGTGTATCGAGGGCCGCTGGGGCGCTATCAACCAAATTAGAAACAGCAGTAGCCACAAAAGCAGTCGTGGCAATCTGCTGTGTATTAGTAGAAGCGGCTGCTGTTGGCGCTAACGGAGTCCCTGTAAGGTTTGGGCTATCAATGTTCGCCTTGGTTGCCAGTGTCGAGAAACTAATCTCAGCGTCAGTGCCGCCGTTGTCGTAAATAAAGGCATCAGCCTTAATTTTTCCGTATGGAGCCATGTCAACTAACGAACCAGACAGCGTTGTTTGGAAGGGTCACGGTATAGGTGTTGGCAATTTCAACAGGGCCTACGGAATGACCATTTTTTCCGTTATTTAAAGTGTAATTGGTATTGATCACCTGCGATGTCTCAGCGATAATTTGCCCATTCATCGGCACCCAATCGTTTGTACTGCCGGCGATGTACAGACTGAAAACCCTGGTTGCTGAATTCAGCCAAATGTCACCTTCATAAAAACCGCTAGAAGGAGCGGTGGCTTGATCAAAGAAATTGAGCTGAGCTGGAACCCATTGGACACTGGAGGCCAAGTAGATCTTCAGCACTCCATTCGCTGTGTCGTACCAAAGCGTGCCATTGGTTGGCTGCGATGGTTGCGTTGAAGAAACAATCGACGTACCACCAGCGCCTGAGCCGCCAACAGCTACAAAGACAGAGCCGTCGTAAACCTTTAAAAGGTTGTTGCCGGTGTCCATCCATAGATCACCGTCAACTGCCGGACCAGGCTGAGTCGTGCCCCTGGGGATATTGACGTAATTGGCAATCCGATCAGTATCGGAAATCTCCTGCGGATAGCCGTTTACAAGAACAAGTGGATACCGGGTAGTCATCAGGTCGTGTAAATAGGTGGCCCAGGCTGAACATCAAGCTTGGTAGCGCTAAGAGCTTGTCCAATGTGGACCGAATAAACCTGGCCGCCATTCGGGGCAGCATCAGTAATAGCGCCCCCATTACCCAGGAAGTAATCCACGCCCACAATCAGGCCTGACAAACCTGAAATAGGCCCCCGAACGACGACCGTGAATTCCTCGCCGGCGCCGCTAACTGCCGCTTTAGCCAGTCCGAGGACATTGGCCTTCTCTCTCATGTTGTTGCGATACGCCTTGTAGGCACGACCATCGGAGGCCTTGATATAAACAGCGTCTCCTAAGGCCAAAGCCTCACCTGAGGTGGCGGGCGCAAGTGCTGCAATGGATTGCGAACCAGACCCTCCAGTAGCAATCGCTGACTGCAGATCGATAAGTGCCTGGATAATGCCAGCCGTATTAGCGGGATAAGACTTCACCGGACCTCCACTTGCTTGAATACAAGCAGTAATCGCTGCAATGATTCCTGAAGTATTTTCTGCATAACGCGCCTGGTAAAGGGGCGTCACACTGGGATTAAGAGGCTCAGTCGCCACGATAATTCTTACGCCTCCGACCCTATTCTAAAGTCACTAACGTACGATCTTCGGAACATCCACTGCATCTAGTTCCAGGAAAGAAAGGATCGAATAATCAACGCCTCCCTTGGGTACAAACGTTTGAAACTCGCGCGTTGACGCATTAAAGGTCTTCAAATTCTGGGTACCTCTTTGCATCCACCAATCATTGTTGCGACACCAGTCAGGGTTCGGCTCCTCTCTGTCATGCCATAACATTGGACCGCCGAATGGACGAATGTTCTCTCTTACATTGCCACCAGGGAAAACCACCATTCCTGCTGATTCCGCAATTGAGAGCACGAAACGATCCCAGCTCAGTCGTTTATTGCGGAAATAAGCCAAGAATTCATTGGGATCCATCGCTCTTTCATAAGAGCTCATGAATTCCAGTAGATCGCGCTCTGCAGCGGTAGGGTAATCGTCCGGCTCCAGCCAGGGGACACCACATGCCCAGCGTTGTGCATGTATGTGCTTGCAATCACGACGCTCATCTCTCCTGTTTGGCAAGGTCCGCCATTGCCGGTAGTAGCCAACACCCTGGCTCTCCCATGCGCTGACCACGCTTCGATTGGCATTAGGAAGCGGGAACGTGTTGATATTTGATCCGTTCTTGTCCGCGTAATCGAGGTTGGCAACGGCGCCCCCTAGGTGGTCAGGGCAGCAGCAGAAAAATGAGAACGAAGAACACAAGTACCTTGTACCGTCATCTTTAAAGGTATAAGTAGGAACTTCCGGATCATCAGGGTCATATGGCTCGCGTTTCCAGTAGATTCTCTTATTGATCTCAACCCTTCGATGCGGCCTCGAAAGATCAAAAGTCATTGTCATTGAGGCGGTGCTGACTGCAATAAGTGTCAGCGCAACACTGCCAGCATCTTTCTCGACAAGGTCGTCAGGGAAGTTCGGCCCAGTAGCAGAATCCTCAAACTGATCTCCAATACAAACGTTGTAAATCGCCAGCTGCTGAGCATTGTAAATACCACTGACGTCCAGGACCAACGTATGATTCGAAGGATCTGGGTCACTCTGGTTGAGTGTGACGCGCGCAGAAGTTATGGGTTGAGGTAGTAGAAAGCTTCCTCGAACACGGGTTGCTACATACCAAGCGTTTTCCGAGCTGGTAGAACTAGGAAAAACAGTGACAACTTCACGACTTCCGCGCTGATTGATCTCATCGCTGAAGTTGGCGGTGCCGTTTAGAAAACGAGCCAGGATATTGAGCTGTTGATCCCCCCAGCTCCTGCCCTTACCAAAGTAATACTCCTGGCCGAGTTTCCACCTCTTGTAATCTGACTCGCGGTTATACGCTTCTGTGATTGTGGAGAAAACAACAGAGCCGTACTCACCAGCGCCGCTAGACGCGTCTGGGTAAATACCTTTAGCCTTCTCCTTCATCGGCTTGCTCATAGAAGGCAAGCCGAATTTTCTACCTGGATTACTCCCTAGGCCCTTAGGCATTAGCTACCGAAGCGGGAAGCATAGTAAGAGCCACTGCCACCAGTGTTGTATCGAGCCTGGCTTTGATCATTTCCTCTACCAGTACCGTATTTACGCTTGTCCATAATTTGAACAACAGGTCCCTCTTTGTTCAAAACACTGTCTGTAGCACCACCTTCCGCTACAACAAAGTCAGCCAATCGCCTGTCTCGATCCTGCTCATTACTGCTGTAACCGGTGCGGCCGGTCGTCATATCACCGCTGGCGTAGGACGTTTGGTTTGCCCCGCCACTTGTAGCACCACTTCGAAGACCACGAAGCTGCTCACTGACCTGAGCATCTCGAGCAGCATCTTGCTCTTGCTTGAGCTCGTCATACTCAGCAGACTTCTCTTCAAATTGTCTTCTAAGCGCATCCCGCTCAGACTGAGCTGTACTCAAGCTTGACTGGTATTGGCTTGTAAGATCCGTAAATCTTTTTTCATATTCATTGATTTTTCTTTCAAAATCTCCTACGTCATCTTTGTAACTAGAAACCTGGTCCCTATATCGATTTATCTGGTTTTGCGCGTTGGCAAGGCTTTGTGTATTTGCGTTGTAGCGGGCAAGAAGATCGTTGTATTCATTCATTCCTCCGCCGTAGCCGCCATAGTCAACATTGTCAGAGAAAGTAGGAATTGTTACTCTGTCTGGCGGTCTGACATGCTTGCGCATGCCGCGAATATCGTTACTACTATTCAGGTTTTTAATACCAGCCTTTTTCATCAGGCTGATAACACCCTTTTTGTTCAGGCCAAACTCCTGCTTGGCCCTATTCATCCATTTTGATTCAAACTTACGACCGTCGATTTTTCTTGACATTGCCTACCTCAAGCGAAACGAGATGCGTAATAAGAGCCGGAGCCAGCCACGTTGCTACGTCTTTGAGCCCCACCAGGATTGGTATTACTAGCGCCACGATTTAACTGTTCAACAACGCCTCCTTCCCGATTAAGGACACTGTCAGTTAAACCGCCTTGGCCTTTCAATGATTCTGCGAGATCACTGACGCTTGAGTCCTCGCTGCTATAACCAGTTTTTCCGGATGCCAAGTTTCCTCGCATTTGGGAGGTCTGGTTAGCGCCGCCAGCAGTTGCTCCAGAGCGAACAGCTCGAAGCTGGTTTCCTACAGCTTCTTCCCGGTAACGATCTGCCTCGGCCTGTGCCGCCTCGTACTTCTCGGTCGCTTCGGTGAATTGATTTAAATACTTGTCCCTTTCAGCTGCATTTTGCTGAGCAGTCTGAAGCGCTTGATTGTATTGACCAGTCAGCCCCTCAACTTGTGATTGATAATTGCTGATCCTGGCATCAAAGTCTCTGACTCGATCTTTATAGGACTCAATCTGACTGGTTAGTCCTTGAAGTTGCGACTCATAATTTGATGCCTGATTTGCATACTCACTAGCAGCAGTTCTGTACTGTTGCGCTCTTACGACGTTATCCCTAGCCTCTTTTGATGTTGCAATCTCTTTCTTGATTGAACTAAGCTTGCGGCCCTTCCGTGCCTGAGCCTCATAATTAGCCAATCCACCAGCATCTGGCTCTCTGCCCAGATACGTGCGATAAAACTCTGTAATTCTTGCAACGCTACTCATTAGAAGAAACCTCCCTGGGCGAATACATGAACGCGAGTCGCCGAGCTAGGTGCCGTCAGAGCGGCAGAAACGCCAACGTAAAGAAGCGCTCCAGAGGGAACATAAAGGCCTGAGTTCTTCTTGTCTGTCTCTGACGGGTAAGCGGCAACCGTGGCAGCAGGCGACGCAAGGTTTGGGACAGGGATACAGAGCGGCGGCAAAGGAATGTTTGTACGATCGCCAATCGTCGTAGAGGAAATCGCAGCATTCGCCACACACACCGTATTAGCCGATGTGATCGACGCAGCAGTTGCCGCGATACTCAGGAATACCAGCACCCTGGCTGCAGTCGTACTGGCTTCGTTTGCAACAATTGAAATGCTGTCAACGACAGCACCGTCATTACCAAGGCAATCGACAAGCAAGACGCAACCACCACCGCTAGGGGTGTTGAGATTGGTTGCAGTCGTTAGCGCTGATGCGCCTCCAACTGTCGCGAATGAATGCAGCGGCCGGTCAACCAGCAGCGGCATTTTATTGGAACTACTGGTTGCCAATGTAAAACTCCCTTTGTACCAATTTTAGTTGCTTACAACTATGCCTTTGACCCAGGCTTTTCCTCGTTTCGCCGAGGCCCAGCACCAAAAGCTGTCATCCCGGTATTCATCCCACGAGGAGGTGACATATCACGGGGTGTGCTCATCTCGCTGCCGGGGCCAGGCGTGGCCAGGAAGTTTGGATTATCTAATTTGGGATCAAAATCAGGAGCATCGAAGTACTGCCCCATCTGGGTGGGCTTAGTAAATACTGGGCCTTCGCTTCGTACTATCTGCTCAGCATCGCCATAAGGATTACGGCGAAAGACAACATCACCATCGGATTCCCCCTGAGGTGAGAACTGAGAGGGGACAGGAGTAAAGGACTGGGCATTAACCGGGGAGTTGGGTACGACGTTCTCCGCTTTAAAGAACTTGTTGACCTCAGAGTGTCCTTGCTTGTTCTCATACCATTCATCTATCCGTGCCTGGCGCTTAGGACCATCCCGGTGCTTGTAAAAGTCGTTACTCGGATAAGAGCGCTTTGCCATGATCACTTACCTCCGTAAAGCTTGCGTGCATATGCCTGAAGGGTGTCCATACCTTTCAGTCCTGGCACAGTGTGCGTTCTCAGCGCATCTATTGCATTGAGGCTTTCGTTATTAATCGCCTGCTTCTCAACCGGCTGGGACTGAGCTGTCTTCTCGGTGTTGCTTTCACGGGCTGTACCCGTCCTGCCTAGAGGGTTAGGACTTCCCTCAGCGGGGTAGAACTGACCCGCTTCCATGGCGGCCTTGATCTCTTCATCGCTCGGACCTGTACCCGCGTATTCAGCTGGGCCGCCGAACTTCTTGTTGTACTCGCGGAGTGCCAGGTTCTCGTTTGCCCGAGCCCACTCCTCCATCGGAGTGCCGGCGTAACCCATGGCATTGATGATTTCATCGATCGCACCAATGCCAACCTTGCGCTGGTTCGCGTTGAACTCAGCCAAACCAGCCTGATCACCGGTGTACTGGTTGGTCCTCGCTGCTTCGATCATGGCCTTACCAGCATCAGTCTCAAAAAACTGAGAGCCGGGGGCGTACTGCTGCCGCATTGCAGTCAGAGCGGATTCACGAGCACTCACATCGTCACTAAGCCCAGTCGCAGGAGGCTGGCCGGTAGGGAACGTGCTGGGGTCTACCGGCATGCCAACGACAAAGCCGGGGGTATCCGCTGCATTTGCAGGTAGATGCCCGTAAGGCA
>MDTE01063444.1_pt1 | contig 12352 bp, 17 predicted proteins | sample 811231 | NCBI WGS metagenome assembly MDTE01 (sample SAMN05326651, study PRJNA326480) | marine metagenome | isolation source: seawater | place: Indian Ocean: Red Sea | collected 2010
AAGAGATCATTAAGGAGATATATCATTGGAAAATTTATATTTAATTATATTAGCAGGAATTATAGCTGTAATTTATAGCTATTTTTTAAGCAACCAAATAGTTTCATCTAGTCCTGGCAATTCAAAAATGCAAGAAATCGCAGAAGCAATTCAAATTGGAGCTAAAGCATATTTAAATAGACAGTACAAAACTATAGCCATCGTTGGCGTAGTTGTTTTAATAATTATAAGTTATTTTTTTAGTCTACTTGTTGGGTTAGGATATTTAATTGGAGCGTTATTATCCGGTGTTGCCGGTTATGTTGGTATGCTAATTTCTGTTAAAGCAAATGTTAGAACTGCAGAAGCATCAAGAAAAAGTTTGCAAAGTGGGCTTACTATGGCATTCAAATCAGGAGCCATAACAGGTCTCTTGGTTGCTGGTTTAGCTCTTTTAGCTATCTCTTTATATTATTGGGCGCTTTTAGCTTTTGACGTTGATAGTAGAGAATTAATAAACGCATTAATAGCCCTAGGTTTTGGAGCTTCGCTAATTTCAATTTTCGCAAGATTGGGAGGTGGAATTTTTACAAAAGGAGCTGATGTAGGAGCAGACTTAGTCGGCAAAGTTGAAGCAGGGATTCCAGAAGATGATCCAAGAAACCCTGCTGTGATAGCTGATAACGTGGGAGATAATGTAGGCGATTGTGCAGGTATGGCAGCAGATTTATTTGAAACATATGCAGTAACTATAGTGGCCACCATGGTTTTAAGCTCAATTTTTTTTGTAAGTAACGCAGATATGATGGTTTATCCTCTTGCCATAGGTGGTGGTTGTATAATTGCTTCAATAATAGGAACATTTTTTGTGAGACTAGGTAGCAGTAAAAATATTATGGGTGCTCTCTATAAAGGTTTTATAGTGACGGCTATAATATCATTAATCCTTCTTTATCCAATTACATCACATATTATTGGATTACAAAATATATTTACAGTAGGCGATAAAAGTTTTACAGGAATGGATTTATATTATTGCGGTGTTGTTGGCTTAGCAGTAACTGGATTAATTATATGGGTTACAGAATATTACACAGGAACAAATTATAGACCCGTAAAAAGTGTAGCAAAATCCTCGACAACTGGCCATGGAACAAATGTCATTCAGGGTTTAGCTGTATCGATGGAAGCAACTGCGTTACCAGCAATAATAATAGTAGCTGGAATAATAATTACCAATCAATTAGCTGGTTTGTTTGGAATTGCAATCGCTGTAACAGCAATGTTGGCATTAACTGGAATGGTTGTTGCTTTAGATGCTTATGGACCAGTAACAGATAACGCCGGTGGAATAGCCGAGATGTCAAAATTGCCAAAAAATGTTAGAAAAACTACAGACGCTTTAGATGCCGTAGGTAACACTACAAAAGCAGTGACTAAAGGCTATGCAATTGGATCAGCTGGTTTAGGCGCATTAGTTTTATTTGCTGCATACACAGAAGATATTAAATTTTTCTCAAAAGTATCAGGATCATCCTTAGAAGGTATCGATGTAAGTTTTGATTTATCTAATCCATTTGTAGTCATAGGATTATTATTTGGAGGTATGCTACCTTATTTGTTTGGATCTATGGGAATGCAAGCTGTTGGAAGAGCAGGCGGAGCAGTAGTTATAGAAGTTAGAAGACAATTTAAAAAAATTCCTGGAATAATGAAAGGAAAAAGAAAACCAGATTACGGTAGATTAGTTGATTTGTTGACCAAAGCTGCAATTAAAGAAATGATTGTACCATCTTTATTACCGGTACTTTCACCAATAATTTTATATTTAGTTATTTATTCAATTGGTGGTTTAGAAGCTGCATTATCTTCTGTTGGAGCAATGCTTTTAGGTGTTATCGTAACTGGTCTATTCGTTGCAATATCAATGACAGCTGGTGGTGGAGCTTGGGATAATGCAAAAAAATACATAGAAGATGGAAACTTTGGCGGCAAAGGTTCAGAATCTCATAAAGCAGCAGTCACAGGTGATACCGTCGGTGATCCCTATAAAGATACTGCCGGTCCTGCTGTAAATCCGATGATTAAAATTACAAATATTGTAGCTTTATTATTGTTAGCAATAATTGCTCACTAAAATATTATTTATTTTTACTTCTTAGGACTATTTGCTCTCATTTTGTTTCTTAAACTAGATAAAAACGAGTCTAAAAAAGTACCTCTTGTAACTACATTATCAGTTACTTCTTTTGAAAAACTATGATTATTCATTTTATTTTTATCATAAAAAAGTTTTTCTTCTAGAACGCCTAATTTATTAAATTTTACAACCAACACGTTGTTATTTAAAAAAACATCTTTTCCCAATTTATGAACACCGCCTCTTGTTTTAGTTCTCTCAATATAAAACCATGTATTGTTATCTTTTATTGATTTTACGTGTGGCTGACCAAGAACATTAATAACATCATTTTTATTGCTTATATTAGTCTTTATTAGCATTTCTCTTTTTTCGAGAAAGATTATACCGTGACTTTTTATGACTTTATTATTTTGACAATTGAATAAAAGAACAGATAAGAATAATAATAATGGTATTTTGAAATGTTTGCATCTTATAATAAACATAGTAATGAACTTTACAATAAATTAGTTGAATTATCACGTAATAAATTCTTTTATAATGATCTAAGATTAGCAGATAATTTTGAAACTAGAGTTTTATTAATTTTTTTTCATTTTATTATAATTTTAAGATTAAAAAAAAACGATAATGTAAAAAAAGATTTTCAGGAATTATTTGATAATATTTTTCAAAATATTGAAATAAATATAAGGGAATTAGGATATGGTGATACAAAGGTGAATAATACAATGAAAAATTTAAACAAAATTTTTTATGACATATTGTACAAAATTGATAAAGATGGTTTATCAAAATTTCATGAAAGATCTGACTTATTAAACAAATATTTCTTTAATAATAAAAAAAATAACGAACAAAATACAGTTAAATTGGCTAAATATATGGATCAATTTAATGATTTTTGTTTTGATTTAAATATCGATAATGTGCTAAAGGGTTCTATAGAATTTAAACTTAATTAATTTACCTATGGCTGTACCTAAAAGAAAAACATCAACTTCAAGAAGAAATAAAAGAAGATCACATCATCGTATTGTAGGTGCGAATGTTATCGAAGATAAAAAAAGTGGTGAGTATAGATTGTCACATCACATAGATTTAAAAACTGGCACATATAACGGAAAAAAAATTTTAGACAAATAGTCTTAAATCAATAAATCTGAATGTTAGAGAAAGTTAAAATTTCAATCGATGTAATGGGTGGTGATAATTCTCCAGACAAAACTCTGGAAGGTATAAATCTTTTTATTAAAAGAAATCAAAATATAAATGATTATGTTTTTTATTTATTTGGAGACGAAACTATTATCAATCAGAAATTAAGTAATTTTAAATATTTAAAAAATAATTACAAAATATTTGATACTAAGATTGTTGTTACAGACGATTTATCTGCAATATCTTCAATCAAAAAAGGCAAAGACTCAAGTATGTGGAAAGCCATTCAATCACAAATCGATTTAACATCCGACGTAACTTTATCTGCTGGTAACACTGGGGTTTTATTAGTCATGTCTAAAATGATTTTAAAAACACTTGATAATGTAGACAAACCTGCGTTAGCCGGTTTATGGCCAAATGAGAAAAATATGAATATTGTATTAGATCTAGGTGCAAATGTTGAGTGCAGTGAAAAAAACTTAATTGATTTTTCAGAAATGGGCTCAGCACTGTTCAAATCTCTTTTTCCCAACGAAAAAGCAAAACTTTCTTTACTTAACATAGGTTCAGAGGAAATCAAAGGAACTGGTATTTTAAAAAGTACTTATGCCAAACTAAAACAACTAGATCAATTTGGTGATTTTGAATTCTGTGGTTATATAGAGGGAAATAATATTACCAAAGGGGATACAAATGTTATTGTCACTGATGGTTTTACAGGCAACATTGCCCTTAAAACTGCTGAAGGTACAGCAAATTTTTTAACTAGTAATTTGAAAAAAGCTTTATCAGAAAACTTATTTTCTAAATTATCAGCAATTTTTTCTTATTTTTCTCTAAAAAAATTTAAGGATCGTCTTGATCCAAGGAAGTACAATGGGGCGATATTTCTAGGTTTAACAGGACCAGTTGTAAAAAGTCATGGTGGTACAGATGGTTTGGGTTTTTCTTATTCAGTTGAACTTTCATACAAAATTGCAAAAGGGAAACTTATGGACAAGATAAAATCTAATCTTTCACACACAAAAGATTTAAATGAAAAGATCTAATATTAGTAAAAATGAATTATTAAAAATTATAAATAGTAATTTAGGCACACCACTATCATTATCGGAAAAAATAATAAATGAGATATTTAATATTATTATTGAAGGTTTAAATTCAGAAAATTTTGTTAAAATATCAGGATTTGGAACTTTTAAAATATTAGATAAAAAATCAAGAATTGGAAGAAATCCAAAAACAGGTAAGATACACGAAATTAAAGCTAGAAGAACAGTGGCTTTTTATCCGTCTAAAAAATTTAAAAATATAATTAATGAATAATAAAAGAAAATTATACAAATCAATTGGAGAAGTCTCAAAAGAAATTTCTATCTCTACACACACTTTACGTTTTTGGGAAAAAGAATTTAAACAAATCAAACCAATTACTTTTGATGGTAAAAGACGTTATTACACCGAAAAAGATATTGATATTTTAAAAATAATTTATGAACTTTTAAAAAAACAAGGTTATACAATATTAGGTGCAAAAAAATTATTGAATAATAGATCAGTTAAACTTGACGAAAATTTAGATTTAGATATAAAGAAGAAAAATTTTCATAATTCTTTAAAATATAAAGCACAAAGAATTAAGATTTTATTAGAAAAATTAAAAGGTTTAAAAAATGGCTAAAAAAAGTTCAATAAAAGTTCGACTTGTCCCAGAAGCTAAACCAGACAGTTCTTTTTTTTATTATGCAAAAAAACCAACCAAAGGTGAAAAAGCCAAAATAAAATTAAAAGTTAAAAAATATAATCCAAGCACAAGAAAGCATGAGTTTTTTATTGAAAAAAAACTCCCCCCTCATAGCAAATAATTTATTTCTTTCTAAAATTTTTATACTCGTATTCTATAAAACCTTTAATCATTGATTTCCAAATTCTTTTAGTTAAATTTGGGTCAATTTTATTTTTTAAAGATTTTCTTCTTATAGTTTTGTGTATCTCTACTATTCTTTTCTTATCTACAATTTGTTTTTTGTACTTTTTGTTCTTTAAAACTTGATTTACGAGGTTGGTTCTTTTCTTGATAATTATTAACAATTTTTCGTCTAAGGCATCCAGCTTTTTTCTAAGGTTTGATAGGCTATTTTTTTTCATATAGCGACATTTATGTTAATAAAAATTTATAAAATATTATATAAGAAATGCAACTAAATGATTTTGGAAAATTATAGTTACAGGAAGTATGTTAGTCTTTGGCTAATATCACTATTAACTTTTTTATTAGTAATTATAGTAGTTGGTGGGCTCACGAGATTAACTGACTCTGGTTTATCAATAACTAGATGGGAACTTTTTACAGGGATTTTACCCCCTCTAACAAATGAGTCCTGGCAACAAGTATTTTCTTTATATAAAGAAATCCCACAATATAATCTATTATTTCCAACTATGACTTTAAGTGAATTTAAAGTCATTTATTATTGGGAGTATATACACAGAATTTTGGGCAGAGTATTTGGACTTTTATTTTTAATACCATTCATAATTTTTTTAATAAAAGGAGTGTTTAAAAAGGAATTTGTTATAAAATTTTTTATATTATTTTTATTAATACTCTTACAAGGTTTTATTGGTTGGTATATGGTGAAAAGCGGATTAGTAGAAAATACCACAGTAAGTCATTATAGACTTGCAATACATTTAAACATTGCACTAATTTTGTTCGCAGCAATTTTTTGGTATTTCCTCAATCTAAAAAATAATGAAAATAAATATTTTTTTAATTTTATTAACAACGGATCTTTCATTAAATTTTTTGTTCTATTAATTTTTATTCAAATTACTTTAGGAGCATTTACATCTGGACTAGACGCAGGAAAAATTTATCAAACTTGGCCCTCTATGAATAATAACTTTTTCCCAGACGATATAAATTTATCAGATCTAAACAAAACAGACTTTTTTTCAGATCCTTCAATTGTTCAGTTTTTACATAGAAATATGGCATATGTAATTTTTTTATATATTTTGGGAATAAGTATTTATATTTTTTCAAAAAAATTGAGTTATTTATATACCCCATTATTTTATGTTCTAGCTATGGTATTTGTTCAAATATTTCTTGGAGTAATAACTTTAGTAAGCGGTTTAAATATTATTTATGCATCTTTACATCAAATATCCACTACACTTTTGCTTATAACTTCTATAAATTTGAGTTTTATCTTTAAAAAAGAATAGTTTTATAATTGACACTGAAAATAAAAGCTTGTAATTATGCGCAAGTTTTATGACTCCATTCACAAAAAAAAAAGATTTGAAAAATAATTGGTATTTGGTAAATGCCGACAATGTTATTGTTGGGAGACTTGCAGCTTTTATCTCGAAATTATTAAGAGGTAAAAATAAACCACAGTTTAACCCAAATATTGATAATGGAGATTTTGTAATAGTTACAAACATCGAAAAAATTAAGTTTACAGGAAAAAAGTTTACTAATAAAAAATATTATAGGCATACTGGTTATCCAGGAGGTATCAAAGAAACAAAACCTATTAATCTTCAAGAAAAAAATAAGTCTCAAGACATTTTAAAATTTGCTGTAAAAAGGATGCTGCCTGGTGGACCATTGGCAAAAAAACAATTAGGAAAATTGAAAATGTACTACGGGGATAAACATCCTCATTCAACTCAAAATCCAGTTGAAATAAAATTCTCTGATTTAAACAAAAAAAATACAATTAAAGCTTATGAATAACCCCAACATCCAAACTACTGGTAAAAAGTTCGAAAAAATTAAATTAGATTTTAAAGACAGCAAGTATGCTACTGGTAGAAGAAAAAAGTCTATAGCAAGAGTTTGGGTAAAAAAAGGATCGGGCAAAATCTATGTTAATGGAAAACAAATGCAAGAGTATTTTAAAAGACCAGTACATCAAATATTAGTCGTAAGACCTTTAAATGAAATTAATGCATCAGCAGACTATGATGTTAAATGTAGGGTAACAGGCGGCGGCTTATCTGGTCAGGCAGGAGCTATTATTCATGGTCTCTCTAGAGCTTTAGTAAGAATAGATGGAAATCTTAAAAAAACCCTTAAAAAAAATAAATTAGTCACAAGAGACTCAAGGAAAGTTGAAAGAAAAAAATACGGTCGTAAAAAAGCCCGGAGAAGTTTCCAATTCTCTAAAAGATAAATCGTTTATTTTCATTAACACCAAAAGTGATATAAGGAAATTATGTCATTAAAAAAAATTAATATAGCAGTTGCAGGAGCAACTGGTTATGTAGGACTAGACTTAATAAAGATACTTTCTACTCATCCTAGAGTAAGCATTAAATATCTTTGTGCTCAAAAAAAAATTGGCAAAAATATTCAGTTTTTTGATAAAAGAATTAAAAAAAAATTACCAAAAGTTTCAAATTTAAAAAATGTCAATTGGAATATAATTGATATTCTTTTTTGTTCCTTACCAACTGGTCAATCTCAAATTCTTGCAAAAAAATTAATTAAAAATTATAATTTAAAAATTATTGATTTATCTGCTGATTTTAGACTTTCAAACAAAAAAGATTTTTTAAAATTTTATAAAACTAAACATTTAGCACCAGAATTATTAAAGTTTTCAAAATATTCTCTAACAGAATTTGTCAAAAACGATATACAAAAATATAAAATTATTGCATGTCCTGGTTGTTACCCTACGTCCATACAATTACCACTAATACCACTTTTTAAAAAGAACCTATTAAATACAAAAGGAATAATTATAGATTCCAAGTCGGGTTATTCTGGAGCTGGAAAAAACCTTAAAAAGAAATTTACACATAAAAATATTTTTTCTGCAATTAAAACATATGGTATTTCAAATCATAGACATACAGCTGAAATTGACCAAGAATTTAAAAAAAGCACTAAATCAAAAATATTTTATAACTTTACTCCTAATTTAATACCAACTTTTAGAGGAATGTTATCCACTATATATGTTGAACCAAAAGGCAATGTTACAATCAGAAAAATACATAATGAGCTTAAAAAATTTCATAAAAAAAATTATTTTATTAATATTTTGCCTATTAATAAAAATTTAGGCACAGAAAATGTATTAAATACAAACTTATGTGAAATAAGTGTATGTAAGTTGAAAGGTAGTAAAAAAATAATGATATTATCTGCAATTGATAACTTAATTAAAGGAGCATCGGGACAGGCCGTTCAAAATATGAATTTATTATATAATCTAAATGAAAAAATTGGTTTAAAATGAAATTCTTAAATATTATTTTCTTACTTTTTATAATCCAATGTGCAGGTCCTTTAAACAAAGTTGAAAAGGTTTATATTTGTGGCGACCATAGGTGTGCCAATAAAGCTGAAGTAGATGAATATTTTGATAATAATATCTCTATTGAAATTTATTCTATTGAAACTAAAAAGGAAACTAATGAAAATTTGGACCTAGCTGAATTGAATCTATTAAAAGAAAAATTAATTACAAAAAAAAAGATAATAGTTAAAGATGAAAAAAAAAAAATTAGATGAAAAAATTAAAGAAAGAAAAAAATTAGCTAAATTAAAAATAAGAGAGATTGAAAAACCTATTAAAAATATTCAAAAAGACCAAAAAAAAAATAATACAATAAATACACAACAAAAAAAACAAAAATCAAAAATAACTTTTATAAGAATATGTAAAGATTTGAATGAATGCGATATAGACAAAATATCTCAGATAGTTATGGATATTGGTAAACAAAAAGATTTTCCAGATATAACTAATTAAAAATTATATGAATAGAAAATTTAATATTGCTATTATTGGTTTAGGTAACATTGGATCTTACCTTTACACTTTTTTAAAACAGAAAAGAAAAATTCTTTCAAAAAATTCCAGAGTTGATTTAAATATATCACACATATGTGACAAAAAAAGAAAGTTTAAAGTATCAAAAAATAAATGGCTAATAAACTATTTAGATGCTCCGAAAATTAAGGAAATTGATTTGATTGTTGAATTAATAGGAGGTGCAGAAGGAGCAGCAAAAAAATTAGTATTTTCTGCGTTAAAAAATAAAAAACACGTGGTTACAGCAAACAAAGCTCTAATAGCTAAATATGGAAATCAACTAGCTAAAATTGCTGAAAAAAATAAAGTTAATTTAGAATATGAAGCAGCAGTTTGTGGCGGCATTCCTGTTATACGAGGTATAAAAGATGGTTTAATAACAAATCAAATAAATAAAGTTTACGGAATATTTAATGGAACAACAAATTTTATATTATCTTCAATGGATTTTGACAAACTTGATTTTGATTTTGCTCTTAAAAAAGCTCAAAAGCTTGGCTATGCGGAAAGAAATCCCAAAGCTGACCTGGCCGGTTTTGATGTAGCAGACAAACTTAGGATACTTTCAGCTCTTTGTTTTAATAGCACGATAAATTACAAAAATATTTATATTGAAGGAATTAACAATATAGATCAAAAAGATGTTCAATATTCAAATCAACTTGGTTTTAAAATTAAATTACTTGGACTAGCAGAAAAAAATAATAACACTATTGTTCAAAAAGTTTTTCCAGCTTTAGTTAAAAATAATTCAAGTACAGCTAAAATTAACGGCGTATTAAACAATGTTGTTCTAGAAGGGAAACCAATAGGGAGTATTGAAATGATTGGAGAGGGCGCAGGACCAAAAGCAACTGTTTCAGCAATATCATCAGATATCATATCAATAATGAAGGGTAGCATTAAATTACCATTAAATACGTCAATAGAAGAAAAAAATAAATACAAGTTTATAGACATGTTAAATGAAAGCTATGAATCTTATTTGAGGTTTGATTTAAACGTAAAAAATACTGGTTTAGTTCAAAATATTATAAGAAAAATAAAAAAAAGTGGGATTTTTATTCAAAAGTATAAAAAAATAAATTTTAATTCTAATAAATTTTTTTCGTTAATAATAATTACAAAAAAAACTAAAGATCCGTATTTAAGAAGAATTGTTAAAAGTTTTAAAAATAAAAAAATATATAGATGTGTTAAATTTATTAGAATTCAAAAAGTTTAAATGTCATTAAAAAATGATTATCTAGATCAATTCATTAAGGCAACTGAAAGAGCTGCATATGGGGCCTCAAAATTTAGAGGAAAAAATGATAAAATCTCTGCTGACCAAGCTGCTGTAGATGAAATGAGAAAAGAAATAAATAAAATTAATATAAAAGGAAGAGTTGTTATCGGGGAGGGTGAAATGGATGAGGCTCCTATGTTATTTATTGGCGAAAACGTTGGTACGGGTATAGGTGAAGAAATTGATATAGCTGTAGATCCACTAGAGGGAACAAATTTTACAGCTAAAAATTTACCAAATGCAATTTCAGTATTAGCAATTACAAAAAAAGGTGGTTTATTATCTGCTCCAGATACATACATGGAGAAAATTGCAGTCGGACCAGATCTTCCAAATAATCTTTTAGATTTAGATAATTCGGTTGAAAAAAATATAAAACTGCTTGCTGAGGCTAAAAATACACAAACTGATAAACTAACTGCATGCGTTCTTAAAAGGAGCAGGCACGATAAAATTATTCAATCTTTAAAAAAACTGAATGTAAAAATTAATTATATTCAAGACGGAGATGTAACAGGTGTTATTTCGGTTGCTGATAATAATTCAAATATAGATATTTATTTAGGAATAGGCGGTGGTCCAGAGGGAGTATTAGCCGCCGCAGCTCTTGATTGCTTAGGTGGACAAATGCAAACTAGACTTGTTTTAAGCGATGACAATGAGGTGAATAGGGCAAAAAAATTGGGGATTACTGATTTTAAAAGAAAGTATAATATTTCCGATATGGTAAAAGGTGATGTCATATTTTGTGCAACAGGAGTTACAGACGGAGATATGTTAAAGGGCATAAACTTATTAAATGATAATGAATTTGAAGCTACAACATTCGCATTACATAAAAGTCAAAAAATATCAAAGATTGTAAAAAATATTATAAAAAAATGAGTGCAAGTTCCGTTCTTGGTAAGGATTGGGTTTCAAAAACCTACAACGAGGAGTCTGTTAATTTTTTAAAAGACAATCTAAATTTGAGCGAAATAACATCAAAGCTAATAGCAATTAGAAAAATTAAAGTTGCAGATGTAAATTTATTTTTGAAACCTAAAATTAAAAATTTAATTCCAGATCCATTTATATTAAAGGATATGGAAAAAGCTGTTTCCAGAACTGTTGAAAGTATACAAAAAAAAAATAAAATTGGAATATTTGGTGATTATGACGTTGATGGTGCTACATCTTCAGCTTTATTGGGAAATTTTTTTAAATCGATTAAGCAAGATGTAGAAATTTATATTCCAGATAGGAAAACAGAAGGTTATGGACCTAGCAAAAAAGGTTTTGAAAAGTTAATTAGAAACGAATCTAAATTAATATTTACTGTAGATTGTGGTACACTATCATTTGAAGCTATTAATTATTCTAAAACTAAGAATGTAGATGTATTAGTATTAGACCACCATCAATCAGAGTTAGAACTTCCTGATGCACATTCAATAGTCAATCCAAACAGGTTTGATGATAATTCGAATTTAAAATATCTTTGTGCTGCAGGAGTATGTTTTATGTTTCTTGTTGCTTTAAATAAAAAATTGAGAGATTTAAACTGGTTCAAAGATAATAATATAAATGAACCAAATTTATTAAATTATTTAGATTTGGTATCTCTCGGAACAGTTTGTGACGTAGTTCCACTAGTTGGACTAAATAGAGCATTTGTTAAACAAGGTCTAGAAATATTAAAAAAAAAATCAAATTTAGGTATAAAAACTTTAAAAAATATTTGTGGAATAGAGAGCAATATAAATACTTATCACCTTGGGTATATTCTTGGTCCTAGAATAAATGCTGGAGGACGAGTTGGAAAATGTTCTCACGGAGCTAATTTGTTATTAAGTGATAATTCAAAAGAAATATTTAAAATTGCATCTGAACTTGAACTATTTAACAAAGAAAGAAAGATCCTAGAGAATAACATGTTAAATAAAATTGAAAAAA
>MDTE01068005.1_pt1 | contig 12352 bp, 13 predicted proteins | sample 811231 | NCBI WGS metagenome assembly MDTE01 (sample SAMN05326651, study PRJNA326480) | marine metagenome | isolation source: seawater | place: Indian Ocean: Red Sea | collected 2010
AAATCGATGTATATCCCCTTGGTTGCAGTGGCGAAATCAAGGTAGAACCTACATATTTTTGGCCCGATAGACGCCTGCCGCGCCTACGCCTCCTCGCCTTCAAATCTGAGGAAGAAGAAGCGGAAAGTTTGAGCCCTAAAATAACGGATAAATCAGTAATTTTTCAGCAGGTCGAGGGCTATTACAAATACCGCATAACACTGCCCGAGTGGATGGTTGAACCCGGCAAATAGCGCCCGGATTCCTCCTTATATCCTTTGTTGCCCCCCGGAGGCCACACTTGAAGCAGGTTTTATGAATTTCCCCTCGCACCAGCCATGGAACCTGTGTTTTAAATTGCCTGGCAGAGGTTTTTCTAAATCATGTTTATCTCCTTCCTTCGGCTAAGCCATTAAATGAACGAAGCGCTATCCCAAAGTAGGTTCCTGCAAACCTGCCAAAGGCAGCTTCCAGCCGTCAAACCCATTTGGTTGATGCGCCAGGCCGGACGAATTTTAAAGCCCTACCGAGACCTCAAAGCAAGAACGGGATCCATTCTCGAACTTTTTAAAGACCCTGCTCTCGCTACTGAAATCACCCTCATGCCGGTAGAAATCCTGCAAGTAGATGCAGCCATTCTCTTTGCTGATATACTGACCCCAGTCGAACCTATGGGCTGCGAAATAGAATTTAAACCAGGTCCCATCTTTGCTCAGCCAGTGCGCACTTTGGCAGACATAGAGAACCTGAGGACTATTCAAACCCAAGAGGCCATCCCCTTTGTCCTCGAGACCATAGGTTTGGTGCGAGGGGCGCTTCCTCCCTCGGTCCCATTAATCGGCTTTGCAGGTGCGCCTTTTACGCTGGCGACCTACATGGTTGAAGGTGGCGGAGCCAAAACCTTTACCATGTTCCGGCGGCTGCTTTATTCTGACCCCGCCGCAGCTCATCTTTTGCTTGAAAAACTGACCGAGGTCGTAATCGACTATCTTCGAGCACAGATCGGGGCTGGGGTCCAAACGGTCCAAATTTTTGACACCTGGATAGGGGCGCTCTCCCGGCCCGCTTTTGAACAGACCATATTGCCCTATTTACAACGAATATTCGCGGCCCTTGAGGATCTTCAGGTCCCCAGAATATATTATGCCAACGATGCATCCCATATTCTGTCTTTATTGCCCGAAATAGGGGCCGATATTTACAGTATTGACTGGCGTCAGGATATCGCCCAGACATTTAAACTTTTCAAGGGAAAGAAGATATTGCAAGGCAATCTCGACCCCTGCACCCTATTTGGATCGCCCGCATCAATTATTCGAGAAACGCAGGAACTTCTAAAAAAGACCCGGGGAATACCCCACATTTTCAACCTTGGTCATGGGGTGCTGCCCGACACGCCAATAGATAATGTCAAGCTCTTGATAGATACGGTACACGAATTTGGGGAAGTTTGAGGATGGAAAATACTATTGAAAAGGGCACGACACGCAGGAATACCTTCTTTTGCACCAATAAGGATAGATTCAGCCAAATGGACGAAGTCGTGGAGATTAGCCCCAGAGAGATCGATGTTTTTGGCCGCAAGATCTCTGGATGGCTGATTACCATGGAGGTCTCTACCATTGACAAACACATCGCCTTGGAAGAATCTCTCAACGGTGAAATCATGTTTCACGACCCCGAGTAGTTAGTTCCACACCTTTATCAGGGCTTCCAATAAAAGCTATTCCCCTTCCAGTGAGCCAGTTCACGCGGCGGGTCATCCCAGTCTTCTCCAGGCACTAGAAAAAGGCCGACAAAATCATCATTGGATTCATAGGTAGCCCACAACACCGGAAACTCATTGCGGATCAAATCACCAACCTGATCGCGGATACCCTGGGCATGGTAGGCCAATACCTGCTTTGCCTCCGACGAGCCAATATCCCTAAGATGGTCCGCCATCCCGCCGCTGGCCAGAAATACGAAGTTTATACGGTTGTCTTCGCGAAGTTCTAAATTGATGCGGTAAGCTGGATAACTAAGGCGCAAACCCATTACCTCGAGTTTCAAACGCAACCATTCACTTTCGAGCACCGAACGGGTAGAATTAAGGTCAGAACTACGGATTTCTGCCTCCAGCCTGGCTCCGGGAAAAGCAAAAAACAAAAGCAGTAGCCCCCATATAAGCGGTGATTTTTTTTTGCCCATGAATTGATTCTCCTAGCTAACAAAAAAACGAGGAGCGGCCCGGGAAGGGCACGTTCCCCGCATGCAAACTTTTAGCGTGCTAAACTTTTAGGCCTTAGCGGATTTCGATGCAAAATTTTGTTCGATAAACCTAACGATATCGCGAAAGGAAATAAAACCAGTAGGTTTGCCCTCTCCGTCGACCAGCGGTACGTGACGAAAACCGTGCAGACCCATCAGGTGCAAGGCATGACTTATGGGCATGTCGGATCTGAGAACGGAGGGACGGGGGGTCATCAAGCTCTCGACCGGCACACTCTCCAGATTCTGGATCAAGCCAGCTACTTTGTACTGGGCATCGCCCTCGGTAAAAATTCCAATTAATTGACCCTCTTCACCGGTAACCAGAATACAACCGACATTTTTGCCCTTGAGACGGGCAATTACTTCTGTAAGCTTGGTTTGCCGGTCCAGACACACAGGTTGGCGAGGACCTAGCATAGCAATTGGTTTGGTGAAGATATCCTGAGACTGGCCATCTTCAGCTATGGTTTCACCCAAATTCTGACCACATTCTTCACAAGTATCAGTACCGGGAATATTATCGTATCCACAGGCAGAACAGATTGCGGCATCTATCTCTGCACTCGAGGTCAGATTTGTCATTATTTTACTTCCCAGGTATCGCTATTGTGGTAAAGTGCGCTCAGGTCCCCTTGCCCGAATTTTTCTACCGCCCCATCTAATTGCCCACTGAGCATATCGTCATAAGAAGGCTTTTGAACGCGGCGCAAGGTTCCAAAGGGCAGAGGAAAATGGGGGTGCTCCATCCGGCTTAGCATGTAGGCGTAGCTCGAATTATCGAGGCCTTCCTGATGTACGAGAAGATCTTCTTCGCCTATGCCATTGCCCATTTGCACAACTTCGGGACCAAAGCCATTCATGCGAATACCTTTGTCGCGCTCTTTGCCAAAAATCAATGGGGCTCCATCCTCCAGGTAAAGGATGTTATCATCTCGAACATTTGGATCGGTGGTGTGATCCCAGGCCGTCTCATTGAAAACGACACAATTCTGGTAAATTTCGACAAAAGCCGTGCCCCGGTGCTCGGCGGCCTGTTTGAGCACCTGACTCAGGTGTTTGGTATTGGTATCCTGGGTGCGGGCAACGAAAGTTGCCTCGACTCCAAGGGCGACGGCCAGGGGATTGAACGAATAATCAATCGATCCCATCGGAGTTGATTTAGTCCGGTGCCCGGGCAGAGATGTGGGAGAATACTGGCCTTTGGTCAAACCGTAAATCCGGTTGTTAAACAAGAGAATCTTGAGGTCTACATTGCGGCGCAAACAGTGTATAAGGTGATTTCCGCCGATGGATAAGCCATCCCCATCGCCCGTTATTACCCAAACGCTCAGATCTGGATCGATGGCTTTCAAACCGGTGGCCAGGGTAGGTGCCCGACCATGAATAGAATGGACCCCGTAGGTATTCATATAGTAGGGGAAGCGACTGGAACAACCAATACCGGATATGAAAACAATTTTCTCGCGGGCTACCCCGATATCGGGTAGGACCTTTTGCATTTGGGCGAGAATTGCATAGTCACCGCATCCCGGGCACCAGCGAACCTCCTGGTCGGAGACAAAGTCTTTGCGGGTCAAATTTGGCAACACGGCGGCCTCACTCATCAACAATCTCCTCCTGAACCTTTGTTGGACATCAATCAAGAATTTGTTGAATCTTGGTGGTTATTTCTTCAATTTTGAAGGGCTGCCCCTGCACCTTATTTAGCGTAACCACCCGTACTGGATAGCGGGCTTGAAGAACGAATGCCAATTGCCCCAGGTTGAGTTCTGGGACAAGAATCTGGCGATAACGCCCTAAAATATTCCCCAGATTTTTAGGAAAGGGATTTAGATGGCGCAGATGTATACTGGCAACGGATTTCCCCGCCGATTGCATCTTCTCAACTGCGGCGCGAATAGCTCCGTAGGTTCCACCCCAGCCGACCACCAGAAGCTCACCTTGGTCGGGCCCCATGACCTCCAGATCGGGAATGGCATCTGCAATCCGGGCCACTTTTTCCCGTCGCAATTTGACGATGTGTTCATGATCATCGGGATCGTAGGAAACGTTGCCGGTGATGTCCTGCTTGCCCAGTCCGCCGACCCGGTGCTCGAGGCCGGGAGTACCGGGTACGACCCAGGGACGACCCAGCGTCTCCTCATCTCTCAAATAGGGATGGAAGCCCTCCGGGTCTGTCCGGTGCTCCACTTTTATGGGTGCTATAGAATCGGGATCTGGAATTTTCCAAGGTTCCGAACTGGTCGCTATATACCCATCGGAAAGCAGAAAAACCGGGCTCATAGAGCGCACAGCCAGTCTAAAGGCCTCTATGGCTATATCAAAACAGTCGCCAGGCGTAGAGGGCGCAATAATGGGAACGGGACTTTCCCCATTGCGGCCGAAAAGCACCTGCAACAGGTCCGTCTGTTCGGTCTTGGTCGGCAAACCCGTACTTGGTCCACCGCGCTGCACATTGACGATGACCATAGGCAGTTCCAAAACCATGGCCAAATTGATCGCTTCGCTCTTTAGGGCAATACCGGGGCCACTACTGGCAGTGGCGGCAAAGGCGCCTCCAAAAGCTGCGCCAATAACGGCGCCAATAGCGGCAATTTCGTCTTCGGCCTGGAAGGTGCGTATGTTGAAATTTTTCAAGGCAGCTAGATCTTCGAGGATGGAACTGGCCGGAGTAATTGGATAACTGCCGTAAAAAAGAGTTTTGGAAGCTTTTTGGGCCGCTGTAACCATCCCCAGTACCAGCGCTTCATTGCCATTAATGCGGCGGTAAATTCCGGGTTCGACCGCCGTGCGCCGGGGTACTCTAACGCGAGCTTGAAAGGCCTCGGTGTTTTCACCGTAGAAATACCCGGAGCGCAGGGCTTTGGTATTGGCCTCTACAACCTTGGGGCGTTTGGCAAATTTTTGTTTGATAAAGTTGAGGGTGGTGTCCAGGGGACGGTCGAACAACCAGAATGTCAAACCCAGGGCAAAGGCGTTTTTGGATAGGTCCTTCTGCTGATTGGACAAGCCATCGAGATCTTCAAGCGCCTTGCGGTTTAGCGAGGTCAGCGGTACCAGGTGCACATCGTAATCTTTGAGACTATTGTTTTCAAGCGGGTTCTCTGCGTAACCTGCCTTGCGCAAATTATTGCGCGTAAAAGCGTCGGTATTGACAATGATTACCCCTCCGGACTCGAGGTCCTCAAGATTGGCCTTGAGGGCGGCCGGATTCATTGCCACAAGTACTTGCGGGGCATCGCCAGCTGTATAGAGTTCATGGGATGAAAAATTCACCTGAAAACCGCTCAAACCGGCTATAGTTCCAGCCGGGGCGCGGATTTCAGCGGGAAAATCGGGGAAACTGCTGACATCATTGCCCAGTACCGCAGAGGTATTTATAAATTGGGTCCCGGTAAACTGCATGCCATCGCCCGAATCACCAGAAAATCTAATAACTACGGACTCGCGTTGTTCTATATTTGCGGATCCTTCGGTTTCATTTTGCAGCGGCGACGAAGCCGTCGTATCGCCCATTAACCCTTTTCCTCCTGTGGGGGAGGCAGCAAACGCAATTTCAAACTCAAGCGCCCTCCCTGGTTTTGGGAATCAATTCGGGATCTGGGGGAAGATTGTAAATTTCTCGGGGAAAGCGGTCGGTTAAAAAGCGAATGAGGACGTTGTGGGTAACCGTGCCCACGATCTTCCCTTCCTCGTCCAAAACGGGAACGTGCCGGTAGTGGCCTGCATTCATCATGCGCAAGGCTTTTTCGACGGGATCATCTGGTAAAACCGTTTCTGGTTCAACAGTCATGAAACCATCCACCGGCAGACCCCATAGGGATGGAGCATCTACAACCTTTACCAAAACATCCCGTTCGGTAAAAATTCCAGCCAGTTTTCCCCTGCCATCCTCAACCAGGACGCAACTAGTAGGTTCGCGACGCATTGCTTCCAATGCTTCTGCGAGGGTAGACTGACTTCTTACTAAGGCAAAATCACTTAAATCTAAATGGGAAATTTTTTCGGTTTGAAGATCTTGTCCAAGTGCCATGAAAGCTCCATCCTTTTCACTCTTTTCACTCCAGACAAATATAAAGTAATACCCCAACTCGTCAAGCGAGTTCGGTGGGTAAATCCCAGGCAATTTATTGACCATAAAAGGGCTCTAACCCCATTTTATGGCCGGAACTAGTCGGCCTTTTTGGCAAATTCCCGAGGATGGCCACTAGCCATTACCATCCCCCCCTGCGGTCCCCCCCCCGGGCCCATTTCTACAAGCCAATCAGCCGCGGATATAATTTCCGGATGTTGCTCGCTCACCAGCACCGAAGCACCTCTCCCCACTAACTCATCGAGAATTTGCAGCAGCAACTGCAGGTCTTCCGGATGCACCCCTGCGGATGGATTATCGAGAATGAATAAATCTGTGGCCCTGACCCGAGCAAGCTCCACTGCCAGGCGCAACCAGAGGGATTCCGCCTTTTCCAAATGCTCACTCGAAGTTCCAAGCTGGCGCTTTCCCAGGCCGCAAAAAGTTGCGGCAGCAAAAATTTTCCTTAAATTTTGTTCGCGTAAAAAATGCTCGCTGGCTCTTTCGATAGTCATTTCCAAAACATCGTGTATATTTTGGCCCCTATGCGTGATATCGAGAATTTCCGGGCGAAAGCGGCGTCCCTCGCAAACTGGACAAACGAGAGATATATCTTCAAGAAACTCCAGGTCGTAATGTAGAACACCACGACCTTCGCACTTTGTGCATCGTCCCCCCGCCACATCTAGTTGGAACCACTCAGGCGGGTAGCCTCGCTGGCTTGCCGCTGCAGTTGCGGCAAAAAGACCTGCCAAAAACTCGGCTCCACCCATCTCGACCAGCAAGAGTTTCCCCCTACTACTTTGCCCCGGCTGTAAATCCACAATCCGGCGGATCTGCTCCCCTCCGCTAATATTTATCGACCCCTTCCTGGCTTTGCGGGCCCGCCCGCCAGATTTCAGTGCGGGAAGCAACACCCCATTTAAAAGGACAGATTTGCCCGACCCGGATACGCCGCTGAAACAGACCAAGCGGTGCAGCGGAAATTCCACCTCAATTCTTTTCAGGTTGTGTGCTCCTTCGACCTGCACGAACAGCTTAGCGGATGCCCCCCCTCCGGGCTGCTGACGCTTTGGTTTAGAGGTGATAACAGAATTTAAATCCTCTCCGGGTTCAATTCTTCCCCTTGAGAAATTGATTACTTCATCAGCTATTTCTCTGAGTTGGGCCGCATGCTCAAGCGCCACCACTGTATTGCCCTGGTCCACCAGCGCGCGCAGGCCTTTTAAAAGGGGTTGTGTTTCTCGTCCTCGGCTCCCGACCAGGGGAGCTTCAAAAATGTACAAAATTCCAGTTAAACCACTGCCGAGACAACTACCCATAATAAGTCGCTGCTTCTCACCGCTCGAAAGATCTTCGGTATTTCTGCCGTACTTCAAATAGCCCAGTCCCAGATCCAGGGCGGCTTTCAGCATTCTCAGGCCACCCAAATCGCGTTCGCCTTCCCCCAAAACGCCCTCGATGAAAGCACTGACCTCATCCAATCTCATCTCATCCAGGTCTTTTATCCGCTTTCCAGCCAGTTCCACAAGATTGACCAGCGGATGTTCCCTTCTACTATCCTGGAGAAAATCTTCAGGCACCAGGTCGGGGTAGGATTTCCCGCAATCTAAACAACTCAGCTGTTTGTTTAACAGTAGTCTTTGGTCCCTTTGTCCACCGACCAGCAGACTGGTACCTGAAGCCATCGCCCGGGCATTGCCTATAGCTTCTATGATGCGGTTTTTCGAACTTCGTGCGGGCACCAGTCGGTCGATTACAACGTCCAGTCCCTGGGCATTTAAAAAAATTTCTGCCGAGGTATCCAATTCATCCATTCTGACGATTTCTCCACCCAGTAGGACGCGGGTAAAACCCGCCCGAAGCAATTCGTGGACCATTGATTCAATTGCAGTTTCATTCTTCCACTTTAAGGGGCCAACTATCAGTATTTGTTCATCTTTAAAAACAGAAATCGCTTCCGCGGCGGCCTCTGCAGCACTAAAAGAACGGCATGGGCCCTTGCATTGCAGACAATGGCAGACGCCATTCCGATGCCAAAGTTGCGCCAATAGCGCTTCCAGTTGTAAAAATGTCGCCAGGCTTTCCCCCCGCTTGATCCCCCCGGACTCAAAATACATAGCAGGTGGTAGACCACTTATATGCTCGACATCAACGCGCCCGATGCTGCCTAAATTTTCCCGTTCAAAGGGCGTGAGCGCCAGCATGTATCGGCGACGGCTTTCGGCATATAGGACTTCGACAGCCATGACCCGGCTCCCCCCTCCACAGCGCCCGGTAAAACAGGTTAAGCCCTTCAAGGGGATCTCCAGATCCACATTTTTCAAAGGTCCCTGCGACGCTCCCCTGACAGATATGACTTTTTTTGCCTGCGCTATCTTTTTCATTTATTAAATTTATTATGCCAGCGAACAACTCGCTGGGGAACCCAGGAGATCATAAACAAAAAGGATGCACCGCTTCTCAAACCGCTTGCAAACATTAAAGCCAGAGAAAAAAGAGCCTCTCAACTGCGCTAACATTTTAGTCTCCTTTTTTCTTATTCTCTTTTCTGATGCAGCATATCCAGCAGCACCCTTTTCCCACCATCTACTCGACCAGGTTCTTGGAACTTATGTGGATTCCCTCGGCCGCGTCGATTATGCCGGGCTCAAAAAATCCCGAGAATTGCTCGATGCCTATACAGACAGCTTGGCTGTGTTTAGCCCCCAAAGTCATCCCGAGCGCTTTCCCACCCCCGACCATTCCCTGGCCTATTGGATTAACGCCTATAATGCGCTTGTATTAAAAGGGGTCGTAGATGCCTATCCGGTGGCTAGCGTCAAGGACATCAAAGTCCTCAATGGCTTTTTCAGCCGCACCACCTTTTTCGTCGGGAGTAGGACAATAACGCTCGATGAAATAGAAAACAAGATAATCCGGCCCCAGTTCAAAGATGCCCGCATCCACGCCGTAGTCAATTGTGCCGCGGCCAGTTGTCCAGGACTGGAAGGGAGAGCTTTTAGTGGCGAAGATCTGCAGGAACGCCTCCAGGCCGCGTTTTACCGCTTTGCCAACGACCCCCAATTTGTCTTCCTCGATAGAGAGAAGGGGAAGTTGTACCTGTCAAAAATACTAGATTGGTATGGACGTGACTTCAGGGCCTGGTTCCCGGCAGAGCGCATTTCAGGTACTGAAAAACCTACCCTTTTAGCCTATCTGAGTCTGTATCTACCCGCCGAAGATGCAAATTTTCTGCGCCAGCACCCGGAGCTACCCATCTACTTCAAGCCCTATAACTGGGCACTAAATCAACAATCAAAACCCTAGAAATAGGTTGATCCTGGGGGAAATATTACCAGCTGGCTTTTGATGTCAAAGCCCTGGCGGAAAAAAAGACCTGTGCAGGCGCTTGAAATTTAAGCTTTTGAGTTCCAACCAAGCCGCGCCGGGGACCTTGAACAAGAGGGCATTTATGGTTCGGAAGTCGTCAAAGGAAAAATGGATTGTTGGCCTTTTCCTCGGCTACCGTGGTGGCAGGGCCGTGGCCAGGGTAGATAGTCACACTTTCATCCAGGGACAGAATCTCATTCTTGACAGCACTGTGTTGCCGCTGGTAATCTCCTAAGTTCCTCGTCCCCCCCAAGGAGCCGGCAAACAAAGCATCGCCGACGATTGCCACGCGCTCGTGCACCAGGCTAACCCCACCCGGGGTATGTCCGGGCGTAGCTTTAACTGCAAACTGTTGATTGCCCACGTCAATGGATTCTCCCTCGCCAATCACACCCTCTACCTTGCTACTCAGACTGCCGAGAAGAGCTATATCTTCCCTGTTGACCAAGGCCAGACTATTGGTAGCCTGGCAAATTTCGGCCAGGGCCCCCGTGTGATCAGCGTGGCCATGTGTCAGCACAACCTGCAGAATATCCAGCTGGGCGGCCTCCACCGCTTTGAGTATTTTTTCCGCCTCAAAACCCGGATCTACGATGATCCCCTTTCGCGTTTCCCCACACCCAACGATGTAGCCATTCATCAAGAAATCGTGGCCCAGGATCAGCATCTCGACCACGAGTCCCTCCACTGCTCGCCCTGCTGGATAAAGAGGGAAATAGTGCCCACCGGCACTAAGCTGCAATTTGTCCGCCTGCAAGTTCAGTTCCTCGGCCAGGCCGCGGACCACACTCTGGTCCGGGATTAGTTCATAATTTTCAATTTTTTCCAAATCTCTTGCGCTTAGACTGACGCGCTGAGCCAAAGCCCCCCTTTCGATCTCCTGGCCGCGCCGCGCTTTACCTATAATATCACCGAATTCATCTTCGATTTGCTTGTACATCCTTCAGTCTCCCTCTGCAAGCGATCTTATTCGGGCAGCAAACTGTCGACGTAATCTTCAAAGCTATCCGCCCAAATTTCTACTGTGGGTGCCGGACCTACCATTTTAAAAAAGAAGAGGCCTGCCGGAGCCCGCGCAATCCCCCCAAGCATGCGATAACCTTCTTTGGGCTCCTCGGCTTGTCCCCTGGGGCCCATACCACCAACGTAGGTTCCACTAATATCCAACAGACTCAAAGCTATTTCACCGACTACCTTTTGCCAACGCTTCGCCTCTTCCGAGCCCCCCCCTCCAGTTTGTTCAAATTGGGACTGCCACCGGTCTAAATTGGCCTCGATAGACCCCCCTTGATTGGGGCCAAAATGAAATACTGCCAATGAGGCATCGGCGGCATTGGCCGCGCCACCGGAAAGACGATATTCGGCCAGGCGCATAGAACTTGCAGGAGGCACTACGACCCATCCCGCTGGTACCAGCACGCTAACTCCATTTAAACTCTGCCTCGTTCCATTGCCAGTACCTTCGCTCTGGTAGCCGACGCCCCCCCGTTCCAGCATTGCATTCTTCTGTCCCTGGGAATTTAGCTTTTGGTAATCGTTTTCTGCCAGAGCTTGGGCCGCTTCTTTTTCACTAAAATTCTGACTGCAGGAAACCAACAGTATTAAGGCCCCAATTCCAAGCGGAATCTTGATCATTCTCTCCTCTCCATTCCATATATATAAAAAATTGGACCAGCTTATCAAAAAATAAGTGAATTATCGTTTTTACCCAATGTGCAGACCTCGCTGATTCAGACCATCTTCTGCCTGTAGAGCCCCTCATCGACAACAGCTGCCATTTTGTCCACGTCCAGATCCTCCCCCAGAAACTGCTTGATCGCGAGGCTTTGCCCGCCGGGATCTTGTAAAATCTGGTTGTAGCTAATATGGATTACTGAAAAGCTTTCCCCTTCGACCAGCCATTTTTTGACCTCGGCTAAATGGCGCTCGAATAAGTCTCTCATTTCGCTATCATCGACATCTCCGACTGGTCGCCCCAGACGACACAACATCTGCGCCTGGGAAGCCAAAATCTCATGCAGATTGCGTTGCATGAATATCACCTTGTAGGACCTATCCATTGGCAATTCGTATAAAAGTCTGGAAACGACCTTTAGGGCCTTCCCCGCCGCCTGCCCCAACCAGCTTTTATCTTCCCTGAGCCTTTTAACCTTTTCGAATTCAAAATAGCCGCCTGGATTATCCGCATCGGCCTGGCGCACCCCATCGCTAATTAACTCCTTCCCACCTGCTTCCAGCATTTTCATCATCATCGAAGTACCGGAACGGGGCAGGCCCGAAACTATAGTTACGAATGGATTCAACCTGGCTCCTCGTCTTGTTTAAGTATCCCCGGCAAAGCCCCCTACTGTTTTTTTAAGACATGGGTTATTTGTTTCAGCTTTGGACAAAAAAGTGCGGGAGAGCAGAATTCTCTCCCGCAAAGTGCAATTCCCTTTTGAAGTCCGGCTTATTTCCAGCTTGGCATTAAAAATAGGTTGCCATACTGAAGAGCAAAGCAGCTCCTCTGACTTCGTTTTCAAATGGATCTCGCTTCCAATTCCGCTGGTAATCGAATTTGAGGACAGAATCTTCCGCTGGCCGAAAATTGACTCCGACTGTGAATCTGCGATGATCGTCCCCATCGGTATTAGCATCAAAGTCCACCATGCCGTAGCGCACTGCAGCAGTAAAAAC
>MDTE01004756.1_pt1 | contig 12347 bp, 14 predicted proteins | sample 811231 | NCBI WGS metagenome assembly MDTE01 (sample SAMN05326651, study PRJNA326480) | marine metagenome | isolation source: seawater | place: Indian Ocean: Red Sea | collected 2010
CGTTACAAGCATGTATGGAAGGCTACGATGTTGTTACTCTTGAAGATAAAGTCGCGGAAATAGATATATTTGTTACAGCAACTGGTAATTTCAATGTAATTAATCATGAACACATGAAAGCAATGAAAACTGGTGCTATCGTTTGTAATATAGGTCACTTTGATAATGAGATTGATGTCGCTAGTTTGAAAGACTATAAGTGGGATAACATAAAGCCTCAAGTCGATGAAATTACTTTTCCAGATGGTAAAAAAATTATTCTTCTAGCAGAAGGAAGGCTAATAAACCTTGGGTGTGCAACAGGACATCCTAGTTTCGTAATGTCATGTTCTTTTACAAATCAAGTTATGGCTCAGATTGAGCTATGGGAAAACCATAATAAGTATGAAAATGAAGTCTACGTGTTACCGAAACATCTAGATGAGAAGGTAGCAATGTTACATCTTGAAAAACTAGATGCGAAAATTACATATCTTACAGATGAACAAGCAGATTATATTGGTGTAGATAAGAGCGGGCCATTTAAGAAAGATACTTATAGATATTAATTAGTAAAGAACTAATTATGAAATCATCTAACTTAGTAAAAAAAGACTTACGGGTTGTTTGGCATCCTTGCACACAAATGAAGGATCATGAAAAAATCCCTATGATTCCTATTAAATCCGGCAAAGGTGTCTGGCTTTATGATTATGATGGTATCAAGTATCTAGATGCAGTGAGTTCATGGTGGGTTAATCTCTTTGGTCACTCAAACACATATATAAATAACAGTATAAAAAAACAGCTATCAAAACTAGAGCATGTGCTTTTAGCAGGTTTTACACATGAACCTGCGATAAATCTTGCAGAGAGATTAGTTAAACTCACACCAAAGGAGATTACAAAATGTTTTTTTACTGATAATGGATCTTCGTCAATCGACGCTGCTATGAAGATGAGTTATCACTATTGGCAGAATAGAAATAAGAAGTCAAAGACAAAGTTCATCGCGCTATCGAATAGTTATCACGGTGAGACACTTGGCTCTCTCTCTGTAAGTAATATTGATTTATACAAAAAAACTTATGAGAACATACTTAAAGATACAATTATTGTTGAATCTCCAGATAATTTTAATAAATCTGGAGACATATCTGAACAAAAACATGCAGAAAGAATGTTTGACCAAATGTACCAGACCCTTAAAAAGAATCATAAAAATGTAGCGGCCGTAATTGTTGAGCCACTTATCCAATGTGCTGGTTACATGAGAATGTATCATCATAGATATTTAGAACTCCTCAGAGAGGCATGTACTAAATTCAATGTTCATCTAATAGCTGATGAAATTGCTGTTGGTTTTGGAAGAACGGGTACTATGTTCGGATTCGAACAAGCTAAGATTTCACCTGATATAATTTGTCTATCGAAGGGTATCACCGGAGGTTATATGACTTTATCAACAATCCTCACAACTGATGAAATTTACTATGCTTTCTATGATGAGTATGAGAAACTTAATGCTTTTCTTCATTCTCATAGTTATACCGCCAATCCTATAGCTTGCTCTGCAGCAAATGCCACGCTTGATATTTTTGAGAAACAGAACACTATAAAGAAAAATAAAGTTCTATCCAGCCATATGCAAAAATGCTTCGAATCTCTTAGAGATCATCCTCACGTTTCAGATGTGAGGCAAAAAGGGATGGTTTTAGCAATAGAATTAGTGAAAGACAAAAAAAGGAAAATCTCATACAATTGGAAGGAAAGACGGGGAATAAGAGCCTACCTACATGGTTTGAAGAATAATGTCCTAATGAGACCTTTAGGTAATGTATTGTATTTTATGCCACCTTATGTAATAACAAAAAAAGAAATATCTTTTGTATCTGAAATCATGAAAGAAGGTGTTAATGAAGCAACCAAGAAAAATACATAGAATATATATTTCGTCTAATTTTAATGAGAGTAGTATTGAGTGCCCGCCAGATTTGTCACGAAGAATTACAAATGTGCTGAGGATGAAACATCAAGAAAATATAGCAGTATTCAATCATAAAATGGAAGAATACCTATCTAAAGTCTCTATATCAGGAAAAAAAGTTACTATTGACTTGATTGAAAAGCTACCGAGCAAGACTAATGAAATTAAAAGGATTTCCCTAGCTGTATCAATTATAAATATGAAATTAATGGACTTAATAATTCAAAAGTCGGTTGAGTTAGGAGTCACAGAATTCTATCCCATATACACAAAAAGAAGTCAGTATAAAAGTGTTGACAAAAAATGCGATCATTGGAAAAAAATAGTAATCCATGCCACAGAACAGTGTGGAAGACTTAAGCTCATGGATGTATCTACGCCGATTGAATTTACTGATTTCATCGAGAATCATAATTGCAAAGCTAAATTTACTCTTCATCAAAAAGGGGGTAGGTTTACTCCAAGAGAGTTAAATAATATTGATATTACTTTTTTTGTTGGTCCTGAGGGAGGATTCGAAAACAGAGAGCTCGAGCTATTTAAGATAAATAAATGGAAAATGAAATCTATTAATGTGAATATACTTAGAACAGAAACAGCATGTATATCTGCGCTAACCCTTTTGGACAATTATGATGCATTTTCAAGATATAGTTTACAGTAATAGAAAAAATCATGAAAATATTCATGAAAACATAATAGAGCACCATCAAAAAATAGAGGGGTGGTTCAGAAATCAATGGCTTAAGTATCCAGCGCCTTTCTACTCTTCTATAGATATTAGAAATTCAGGCTTTAAAATATCTCCAGTAGATACAAATCTCTTTCCTGCAGGATTTAATAATCTTAATAAAGATTTTGAGTCCTTGTATATAACCGCTGTCAAACACTCCCTGGATATCCTAAAAACCAAGATTGATAAGATACTCATAATTCCAGAAGATCACACTAGAAATGAATACTATCAAAATAGCCTAGAATATTTGTCTACTCTAATACAGAAAGCAGGTTATGAAGTTAAAGTTTCAAAACCTGGAATTAATTCAAGTGGTTTTAGTAACATAAATTCCTTACTTGAATATGAGGGATTTGTACCTGATGCTATCTTGTTAAATAATGATTTATCATCTGGTATTCCGAATTTTTTAGATGATGTTAAACAAGTCATACTGCCCTCTAAAAATATTGGTTGGACCAGTAGATCAAAATCTGAGCATTTCAATTACTATAGTGATGTGTGCAGAAACTTTAGCAAGTTATTAGGCATCGATTCCTGGCTGATCGAGCCAGAATTTAGAAACTGTGGAGAAATAAATTTTAAGACTAAACGAGGAGAGGAATGTTTAGTATATAATGCGGAAAAATTATTCAAATTAATCTCAGAGAAATACCAAAAATACAATATAGATGAGAAACCATACATTATAATAAAAGCTGACTCAGGAACATATGGTATGGGAGTAATATCCATAGATGATATTAGTCAAATCAAAAATCTAAATAGAAAACAAAGAAACAAAATGCTGTCAACCAAAGGTAATATGAACCTGGATAAAGTTATACTTCAAGAGGGTGTCTACTCTTTTGAAGAAATTAAAAATACAAACAGTGTTGCTGAACCAGTAATCTACTCCTTCTCAAACTTCCTAATTGGTGGATTCTACAGAGCACATGAAAGCAAAGCTAATAATGAAAACCTTAACTCTCCAGGGATGATTTTTCATCCAATTCCTCTTAATGATATTTGTATATCTCCAGACATGAATCTACCAATTGATTCGCAAATTAATAAATACTATGTTTATGGAGTGATTGCCAGACTTGCAATATTAGCTGCAGCTAAAGAACTATTCAATTTAGATTAAAATGTATTCAATTGGTATTTATATGGATCAGATTGACGATGTAGACTTTAAAAAAGATTCTACAGTGAGTATCATGAGACACTTACAAAACAAAGCTAAAGTAAAGCTCATACTACCGGATTCAATCTCTTATAATAATGGTTACATCTATGGGGATATCTCAGATATTGAGATCACATCATTGAATAAAGGCAAGTATATAGCTAAAAAAAAACGAAAAACTAATTTAAATAAACTAGATTGCATTTTTTTTAGAAGGGATCCGCCAGTTAATAGCAAATATATATCTCAACTGCAGATACTTAGAGAACTTCAATATCAAAACACACTTGTTTTGAATTCTCCTGAATCCCTTCTAAAATTAAATGAAAAGTTTCTGGGTAATCAATTGTCTCAAAATAAGATTCCATCGATAATTTCATCGAATATTAATCAGATAGAAAACTTTCTAATAAGTCATAGTGCTGTTGTTCTAAAGCCACTAAATCTCATGGCTGGTGAGGGTATAATTAAATTAACTACGTCTAAGAACGCAAAAAAAGAGATAAAAAAACATATTGATAAATATGGAATAATTATCGCTCAGAAATACTTAGTAGAAGTTATGAACGGTGACAACAGAATCATAATATATAATGGCATTATTGAAAAAAATGTACTGACAAGATATCCGCCCAAAGGTGACTTTATTGCTAATCTTGCCCGTGGTGGAAAATATAAAATTAATGTAATCAAAAAGAAACACTTGAAGCATCTAGCAAGTGTAGCCTCATATCTTAGATACCATGGGATATTTTTTGCTGGCGTTGATATGATAGGAGATTACATAACAGAGGTAAATATTACCTCCCCAACAGGTGTTCAACAAATTAAGAGTGGCCTCTCTTTGAGAATAGCAAAGGAGCTAATAAAAGAAATAAAAAACTATAAAACTCAATAAATGAATAATAATTTCTACCTAGGTATAGATTTTGGAACAAAAAAAACAGGGATTGCGATAGCCCAAGAAATTACGAAGGAATCAAGGCCTTTAAAGATAATCTATAATGACTACATCAATAAGATACAAGAAATTATATTAGAATGGAATATAACTAAAATTATAGTAGGCTTTCCTCATCATAAAGAAGAAGGTCAAATTCATAGTGAGATTAAAAATTTTACTAACGAGCTAATTAAAACTATCAATCCAAACATTGAAGTTATACTATTCAATGAGTATCTCTCGAGTAACAATGCAAAAAAAAAATTTACTGAAATGAGAAAACATGGACTGACAAAGAAAAAAAAATCTGATTATGATGACATATCTGCTTCTATTATCTTGCAAAGCTGGATTAATGAAAATATTATGGACTAGATGAAAATAAATCATGACATACAAATTACTGATAAGAAGCTCAGACACTTTCTAAATATTAATAACCTACCAAAATCTTATATTCAGGATATTATCGCTCGTGCAGAGGAGATTCATGATGACTCTAAAATAAAAAAATATAGCGGAAAAGTTGTGGCAAGCCTTTTTTTTGAGCCTAGCACCAGAACTAAAACTACATTTGAATTAGCATCGAAAAAGATATCATCTGATTTCATTAACATAGATATATCGAATTCCTCTACCGCTAAAGGTGAATCTATACTAGATATGATAAAAACTATTGAAGCAATGAACTGCCATATGTTTGTCGTAAGACATTCTATTCCTGGTACAGCTCACTTCATTGCTGAATCGGTTAGCAGTGACATTTCAGTTATCAATGCAGGTGATGGATCTAATGAACATCCAACTCAAGCGATGCTAGATATGTTTACAATAAAGAAACATAAAGGTAAATTTAATAATTTAAAGGTCTCAATTGTTGGTGACATTCTTCATTCACGTGTAGCAAAATCACTAATTTATGCCTTAGATACACTCGGAACAAAAAATATTAATATTGTTGGCCCTAAGAAATTAATTCCTGAAGATTACTCAGAATGGAATGTGCAATATTACTCTGATATGAACGAGGGCATAAACGGATCTGACGTAGTCATCATGCTTAGATTACAAAAAGAAAGAATGCATGATGCGCTAATATCTATGGATACCTATTATGATGACTATGGATTGAATCAAACTAGATTAAAGTTTGCAAAAGACGATGTAATTGTAATGCATCCTGGGCCAATCAATAGAGGTGTAGAGATAGAGTCGTCTGTTGCAGATGGTCCGAACTCGGTAATACTAAATCAAGTATCGTATGGAATTTCAGTAAGAATGGCAATCATGTCAATTTTGTTTGATAACAACAAATGATACAGTCATATTATGTTGATAAGTATAGGGCTCTTATAGATAAAATTGAGCAGATTGAGAGTAGTAATAAAAACAAAATAAGATTAGTAGTTGTATCAAAAAATCAAGATTCAGAGAAAATAGTCACACTAAGAAAACTAGGACAGAAAGACTTTGGTGAAAACTATGTTGATGAAGCTTACGAGAAGATAAACTCAATAGCTGATGACTCGATTACATGGCATTTCATAGGTCGCATCCAATCTAATAAAATTAAGAAGATTTGTAATTTATTCAGCTGGGTACATACAATATCATCTGAAAAGCATTTAATTAAAATCAACGAAACATGTATGGATATTAATAAAGTAATGAATATTTGTGTTCAAATTAATATAGACTGCGAAGAATCGAAAGATGGAATATATTTTGAGGACTTTCAAAAGTTATCGTCACATGCTCTTGAGCTTAAATATGTAAAGTTACGAGGAATTATGGCAATCCCCAGGTCTGACAAACCACCTGATCACTCATTCTCTAAGATGAGTTCTTTATATCATAAACACAATTATCTTGACACTTTATCAATGGGAATGAGCAGTGACTTTCTAACTGCAATTGAAAATGATGCAAATATGCTTAGAATAGGACAAGAAATATTTGGCAAACGCATATGAAAAATCATATTACAATAATAGGTGCTGGAAACCTCACAAAATCGTTACTTAGAGGCATGGAGTTATCAAAAGTAAAGAAAAACATCAATCTTATAGATTTAGACAGGAAAAAAAGGATTACATCAGGTTTTCATCGTATCCAATTCAACTCACATTATACAGATACGATATCAAAATCAGATTTTATTCTTTTAATGATTAAACCTAAGGATTATGAGTGCGTTTTAAAATCAGTAAACTCATATCTCAGTGAAAACACAATTATCCTCAGCTTCATGGCAGGTATTACTATTGCAGATATTCAGAGAGCTCTCAGCTCTAATATAACTATAGTCAGGTGTATGACAAATCTGACCATTAGTAAAAATAAAGCATTCCTCTTCTATATTATGAAATATCTGAATAAAAAAGACATTAAAAAAACAGAAGAATTTATTTCATTATTTGCAAATGTAAAAAAATGCAAAGATGAAAAACAAATTGATATGCTAACGGCTCTATATGGCAGCGGCCCTGCATACTATGTATTTTTTAACGAAATAATAAATAATGCTTTTTTGAATATGGGATTTAACAAAAAAGATACAATCCTTTACACGAACAATTTAATGCTTGGAACAAGTAAATTAATACAGGAGGAGCCTAAAGCTGAAAAACTACTGAGATCAATAGCCTCTAAAGGTGGTACGACTGAGGCTGCACTTACTCAGCTTAAGAAAAATAAAGTAGATGCGTTCATAAATAAAGCAATACAACAGGCTTATAAGAAATCTAGGAAGATACTGCTAAAATAATGACACAAATAACACCATTCATTTATCTTATTTTTAGTGCGCTACAATTTATTATACTATTGAGGTTTATTTGCCAAGCTATGGACGTGAATTACTACAACCCAGTCACGCAATCTATAGTTAAATTTAGTGACTACCTTCTTGTACCATTTAATTTATTTAATCTGAAATCAAATACCTACTACTTATTATTAGTTCTATTCATTTTTACATTTTTAAAACTTTACATTCCTCTACTGTCTAGTAATGAAAATATTTCGATAAATAGCCTTGCAATTATCTCTTTTGGATATGTAATAAAGGATTTAATTAATATTTTTTGGTATTTGATTATCATCTCGGCTATAAAAAGTTGGTTTAATGTTTTCGTCAGTCATCCTATATTCTCCTTGATAGATGAGCTTTGCGAACCCTTATATCAAGTTGTAAGGAATATTTTACCGACGTTTTCTGGTATAGACTTTTCACCAATTATTTTATTATTACTACTTCAACTTATCGAGGTAATTTTTTTACCGAGAATATTTAGTCTAATGAGTATTTTATAAATTGAATATTGTAAAAGAAAATAAATTACATGTAGATAATCCATTAGAACTACGCTCAGGTAAAGTTTTGAAGTCATACAACTTAACGTATGAGACTTATGGAAAACTTAATGATAACTCAGACAATGCTATTTTGATTTGTCATGCATTGTCGGGCAATCATCACGTGGCAGGTTACTATGAGGGTGAGGATAAGCCCGGATGGTGGGATAATATGATTGGGCCAGGAAAACCAATAAACACTGATAAATATTTTGTAGTGTGTATGAATAATATTGGGGGCTGCCATGGTTCATCTGGTCCAAATACCATCAACGATGATAACAAAGAGATATATGGTTTTGACTTTCCAATTGTTACAGTAACAGATTGGGTCAACAGCCAAAAGGTTCTTATGGATTATCTTAAAATTAGTAAATGGCAGTTCATCGTTGGTGGAAGTCTTGGAGGGATGCAAGCGCTGCAATGGTCCTTAGACTACCCAGAATACATAAATAATGCAATTATAATAGCGGCAGCACCAAAACTAACTGCCCAAAATATTGCATTCAACGAAGTTGCAAGAAAGGCTATCACTAGTGATCCTGATTGGTGTGAGGGGAATTATCTCAAACATGGTAAGGTACCGAGAAGAGGACTCGCATTAGCTAGAATGCTTGGTCACATCACATATCTATCCGATGAATCAATGGCAAAAAAATTTGGCCGAGATCTTAAACAAGATAAAATAAATTTTAATTTTGATGTTGAATTCCAAATTGAGAGTTACTTAAGATATCAAGGGGAGAAATTCGTCAACTCATTTGATGCCAATACGTATTTACTAATGACAAAAGCTCTAGATTATTTTGATCCACTAAATGAAAAAGATTTCATTGATAAGATAAACAAAACACAAACTAAATTTCTAGTAGTTTCATTTACATCAGATTGGAGATTTCCTCCCAGTAGATCAGAGGAAATAGTTAAAACATTAATTAACTATAATAAAGATGTGTCTTACGCATGTATAAGTTCTGATGGTGGACATGATGCGTTTCTAATGAAAAATGACTATTACTTCGAAATGATAAGAACATATATAGAGGCAAACAAAAGTGGCTAGAAAAGATTTTGACTTAATATCTGAATGGATAGAGCCAAACTCTCGTATCCTCGATTTGGGATGCGGGGATGGCAGTTTGTTAAAACTTCTTAATAGCAAAAGAAATGTAACGGGCTATGGCGTAGATAGTTCTATAGATAAAACAATTAAATCACTCGATAACAAAATCAACATAATAAACTCTAACATTAATGATAATCTAGGTTTTTTTAAAACTAAGAGCATTGATTACGTGATATTAGCTCAATCTCTTCAAGTTGTTGAGGATCCAATATCATTAATAAAAGAGATGCTCAGAGTTGGAAATGAGGTGATTATCTCTTTTCCTAATATGGGATATTGGAAATCAAGATTATATTTACTGTTGCAAGGTGAAATGCCCGTAACAGATGAACTGCCATACAGTTGGCATTCGACTCCAAATATTCATCTTTGCACGATTAAAGATTTCAAAAAGATGTGTACAAAAAATAATTTTAAAATTACTGATGAAATTATAAATAATTCGCATGGAGCGAATATATCCTCAAAATCACTTAGTAACCTTATGGGAGTTTCAGCGATTTTTAGAATTAGGTAGATCTATCATTCTTTAGAGCGATAAAGTCTCTATGCTTTACATAAATCAAATCTGAAACTTTTCTAATTGTAAAATCCTCGTATTTATCTATCTTTGAATCTTCAAATGCAACATCCCACATAAAACCGATTATTTTTAGTTTCTGATCGTAACTACACTCATTATTAATGATCTCAGTATATTCGTATAATGAAGTCATAGAATTATGTTTTTCAATACATAATTCAAAAAGTCTTTCTAGCTCATCTTCAGGTATATTAAATTTGTCTTGCATTAATAATTTGATTTTTTTTTGCTCTTGCGTATCAAAATCATCATCACTTTTTGAGACCTCAAGCATCAGTATGCAAGTTGCGTATTTGAGTTGGTCGTCAACTGATTTTACATCAACTGATTTACTACCATATGCAGGAAATAATTTTTTAAAAAGATTCAATATTAATTAAACGTCTGTTTGAGCGAATATTGTCCGCTGTTATCATATTCATAAAAGAATATATCGACAAATGGATGATCGACTGGGTCTATATTATCATCTGTTGTAAGATTAGACTCTGCAACATATGTTTCATTCCCCTGTCCATGGACTAATACGTGATACCAAGGTTTATTCTTATCAGGTTTTGATTTCGCAACAGACTCATACCATTCATCAGTCCCTTGGAAATTAGGGTCTGCGTCAACGATGACGCCTCTGTATTTGAACTTAGAGTGATAAACTATCTGACCCAGGCTGAATTTTGCATTTTTTGGACGAATTTCTGACATATTTCTATTATATTAACTAAATCTTAAATTAGCAATTTATAAGAAAAATAAAATTTCATTTGTAAAGAAACGTTACATTTACCCTACGGTCTTTGTAGTTATCATTAAATTGAATCTTATCTGTTGCATGATATAACTTAGAGTTAAATATTACTGCTCTATTGGATTTATATGGAATTTTAACATAATCAGAATTTTTAACTTCATCTGTCATCTTCTGTATAGATTCTATTGAATTAAATTCCTGAAATGAGGCTTTAAGGTCTGGCTTTTTTTTCCAAACTATCATTCCTCCATTTGCTTTGTTTAAATTTGCGTTATCTTGCGTAATCCAAAAGTTGACATTTACTTTAGCATCATCAGCATGAATTCCAATACCATCTTTTTTAGAATCATATTTAAAGGCCCATGCTTGAGAGAGATAATAATTTAAGAATATTTTTTTAAATGATTTTTTCAAATGATTGCTGAATTCCAAAAATGCTCTATTTGCCATCCCTTTACCAAGGAAGGCACCAATATAGCCACGCGAGTAGGGGTATTTAAAAATATTTGCACATCTAAAAAATACACGTAGTTCCTGTAAAAAAGATTCTGATAAAAAGTTATCTACTACGACAATCTCGGGGTTTGACTCACAATATGATCTTTCAATACGTGCGTAATCTATATCAGTATTGATATAATTTTTTTGTACTTTTGGTGGTTTATTGTATTTTATTTTGTGAAATTGAGAAATATATTTGTAATCCTCATCATTGTAATCTGATGACATCTTAGATGAAACTCTTTTAAGATTGTCATAATAATCTTGAGTAATTTTCATGTTCCTTATGCCATCTTCATCAGAGTCAATATGATTAATCTGATGATATTCATGTCTAAGAAAAGTTTCAATAACGCTTTTATTGCCCATATTTTTTAACGTATGAATACTCGGTATTGAATCTGAGCATAATTTTTCAGATTTTTTGAAAAGCTCCAGTGCTCTATCAAGATCACCGATATTATGATAAATCAGAGCTGATTTTGAAATAGATGATGCATCGTCTGATTTGCTTAAAGAATCTAAACTTTTTTTTAGCTTGCTTAATGTTATATCACTATATTCTTCGTTCAAGCTTGTAAAATGAATCGCTACTATCTCGGTTTGACAACGCAATATATTCATTCCCTGTTTAATTGATTTGGTTAACACTTTCACAGCATCATCATATCTAGACTGTGATAAATAACAATTTGAAAGGTTAAGATATGTATTTGGAAATTTACTATCGAGAATAAGTGCTTCTTGAAGCATTCTCTCACACTCTGAGTATGCGCGAACATTTCTTAATGCAATCGCATAGTTATTGAGTAACTCACATGTAGCTTGTGATGACTCATATGCTCTAGAGAAGAATGCTATAGACTCTGCATATTTTTTGTTTTGCGATAATATTGTCCCGTGGAGATGATTTGCATCAAAATCATTCTCATCCTCTTTAAGAATATCTAAATATATCTTATCTGCAGAATCAAGATTCCCACTACGATGCTCACTCAATGCAAGCTTTAGAAGTTCTTTTTTTTTAATATTATTCATAAACTTGTGGCCAGGGACAGAATCGAACTGCCGACACGAGGATTTTCAGTCCACTGCTCTACCAACTGAGCTACCTGGCCATTGAAGAGGCCCCTTAGCGGGGACGGGCATTACAAATCACCCGCACGCTTTCGTCAAGCGTATTGCGCTGAAGAATCCGGGGATCAGGAAAGATCCA
>MDTE01085437.1_pt1 | contig 12346 bp, 10 predicted proteins | sample 811231 | NCBI WGS metagenome assembly MDTE01 (sample SAMN05326651, study PRJNA326480) | marine metagenome | isolation source: seawater | place: Indian Ocean: Red Sea | collected 2010
GCAACTCCTCGAATGAGATAAGCCGGACCCCATAGGAAGATAGGATTTCAGCTACTAAGATTCAAACATTCACGAATACCTAGAAAGATTATCTACTAAGGGAGAGGCAATGTCTACAAACGCATCACTTCTGAAGCGGTACCGGTCAGTGATGGCGCCATATCTCAATCCTCTCTACAAAACACCAATATCGATAGACCGTGGCGAAGGTAGCTACGTTTGGGATATTGAAGGTGCCAAATATTTAGATTTTTTTGGCGGAGTTTTAACTACGATGATCGGCCATAACAATCCTGTTGTTACTGAAGCCATCCAATCGCAGGCAAATAAAGTTCTTCATACCAGCACTTTGTACCTTTCAGAGCCGATGATCGCGCTGGGAGAAGAAATAGCGAAGGCTTCAGGGATTCTCAATCCTCGTGTTTTTTTCACGACTTCAGGAAGCGAAGCAAACGATACTGCACTGATGTTGGCCACCAGTTTTCGGAAGTCAAATGAAATTCTTGCAATAAGGAATAGTTACCATGGAAGAACGTTTGCTACTCAAGCAATCACAAGCCAGTCTTCATGGCTCTCATCGCGGATTTCAGGGCTATCTGTAAATTATGTTCAGGGGCCATATCGCCTTCGGAGCCCGTTTGAAAAGATTCCCGACGACCAGCTTACTGAAGCATGTATTGCTGACTTAGAACAGATAATTGATACTTCTACTACTGGCAATATCGCCTGTCTTATATTTGAACCCATACAAGGTGTAGGTGGCTTTACTGTTCCCCCTGATGGGTTTTTTGGTGAGATGCAGAAGGTGATTTCAAACCATGGAGCACTCATCATAAGCGATGAAGTCCAAACTGGCTGGGGAAGAACAGGCGACCATTTTTGGGGGTATGAGGCTCATGGCGTTACTCCAGACATGATCACGTTTGCAAAAGGTGTCGGAAATGGCATCACTCTCGCGGGGATCGTGGCACGGGCGGAGATCATGGAGGATGTGAGTGCTCTGAACTTCAGTACTTTCGGCGGGAATCCTCTCTCAGCCGCTGCTGGTCTGGCGACTCTTCGGTATGTCCAGCAGAATAACTTGCAAGATAATGCTCGGACGATGGGGGAGCGGCTGAAAGACGGTTTAAGGAAGGTTGCGGATGAATGCCCCTGGATTGGTGACCTTCGCGGTCGGGGGCTAATGGTGGCACTTGAGATAGTGGATCAGGATTCTGGGAAGTCCGAACCTTCTCCATTACGGGCCGGAGAGCTTATAGAGGCCTGTAAAGATCTTGGGCTATTAGTTGGCAAGGGCGGGGTGTATGGGAATGTCATCAGAATCACGCCAATGTTGAATGTCACCGAAGAAGAAATAGACCAAGGCATAAAGGCAATAGTAGAAGCTGTAAGTTCGTTACAGTAGCTTGATTTTTAAGGGTTGAGGTCAATCTCCACGAAGTAGGTGAGCTACTTTCATTGCGAGTTTTCCGGTCTTATCCGTTCTAGTTTCAGAGAGGTCAGTTGACCCCATAAGACGACGGCTCGCACGGACACCAATCCATCTGAGCGGTTCGGGTTCCCAACGCCTTGCCTTTACTCCTACCCAAGGCAATGAAACGATATCAGTTTCTGACTCAAGAACGAGATCAGCCATTGTTCGGCCCGCCAAATTTGCCGCAGCTACACCTTCTCCTACATACCCTCCTAAGATCCCAAACCCATTAGCTTTCTCATAACGGAGGCCAGGAAGCCAATTTCTTGGGATCGCAAGTGTCCCTCCCCAACGGTGAGTGATTGCCACATCTTTGAGTTGAGGAAGGAGATCAATCAGGGCTTTCCAAACCACTTCGTGTGACGGCTCATTCCCCTCGATCTCCGAGTCAATTTTTGAACCAAAGAGGTACGGAGGGTTTCCTTGCCCACCGAATGCGATTCTGTTGTCATCTGTTCTCTGCCCATAGATAACGATGTATCGACCGTCGTTGAATGTTGGCCTGTCAGCTAATCCAATTTCAGCCATTAGGTCATCGCTTAGGGGTTCGGTAGCAATCATTCGGGAATACACCGGAAGGAAGTCTAACTTCTTTCCCTTTAGGTCCCGTGTGTAAGCTTCGGTCGCTTGAATTACAACATCCGCGTTTACTTCACCATGGGAAGTCATGACTGCTGTCCCATCGATAGAGAGGACGGTGGTTCCTTCAACTATCCTGCCGCCGCGTGATTCCACTGACTCTGCTAAACCGCAGACAAGTTTCGCCGGGTTGATGCTTGCGCAGGGAGAAAAGAAGAGGCCGGACTTTATATGTGTAGCGTTTAAATATTGCCTCGCTTCATCAGGTTCGAGGCGTCTAATGATGTTTTCTCCAAAGCCTCGTGACCTTGCAGCTCGTAACTCGGCAAGTTGACGTTCCTCTTGTGGTTTATTCCGAGCAAGGCAGATATGTCCGCCTTTTGTAAATCCGCAATCGATATTTTCGAGATCGATAATTCGCTTTACTTCATCGACCGTTTCAAACATCGCACGTTCAAGCCGAAGTGCATCTTCAAGAGATGATCTCTTTGCATACTTTTCTGTTCCGCCAGCTAAAGCCCCTTCACACCATCCTCCATTTCTCCCAGAGGCTCCATAGCCGCAGTACTCTTTTTCTATGATCAGGATGTTAAGCGATGGGTTTTTTTCAAGAAGGTAATACGCGGTCCAAAGGCCACTAAACCCACCTCCAACGATTGCTACATCAACAAAGGTGCTTCCACTAAGCGCAGGTCTTGGATTTGCATTCCCCTCTAAACTATCAATCCACAAAGGGACAGGGCGAGCTCCAGATACTGCAGTCATAAGGCAATGGAACCCTAATACTGTAAGATCTGCAACTTATAAGAAGAAACTGAACTAGCATGCTCTACTTCTAATGGGTATTCTTGGCGGAACTGTCTCATGTGAGGACCTATGACATCGGCACTACTTCATCCATTCTCAAAACCATCATCGAATGATTATCGCACGCTTGTTCGGTCAGAAGGAGTTCGCGTTTGGGATGATCAAGGTAACGAGTACATCGATGGCCTCGCTAGCTTATGGTATTGCCAAGTTGGGCATAACCGACCTGAGTTGATTGAAGCCATTGCTAGCCAGTTAAAGACATTGAGTTCGTACCATACGTTTGCCCCTATGGGAAGCGACATCTCCGAAGCAGCAGCTGACCGGATCCGTTCTGTTTCTCCATTTCCTGATGGTCGAGTTTTTCTGTGCAACTCTGGTTCAGAGTCAGTCGACTCAGCTATCAAATTGATGCGTAAAGTAGCTATTCTTCGCGGTGAGTCTGAGCGGCAGATTATTCTCCGCCGTGGGCGGGGGTACCATGGGGTGAACGTGGGAGGAACCACGCTACAGGGAATACCCGCAAATAGAGAAGGGTGGGGAGACCTTCTCCCTAGTGTTTTGGAGATCGACCCGACGAACATTGAATCAGCCGCTTCAATTTTTAAAGAGCACGGCAAAAATATAGCAGGAGTTATCACTGAGGCAGTGCAAGGGGCTGGAGGTGTTTTTCCTCCACCTGATGGATATTTAGAGGGGCTTCGACGACTATGCGATGACAATGGTGCGCTTCTCGTTTTTGATGAGGTCATTACAGGGTTTGGAAGGACCGGGAACTGGTTTGCGGCAGATACCTACGGCGTCACTCCTGATCTAATCACTTTTGCCAAAGGAGTTACGAGTGGATATCAGCCAATGGGAGGTGTGCTTATAAGCCGTTCTATTTGTGACTTGCTTGAAGCTGACCCGCAATTCGTCTTTATGCATGGGTATACATATAGCGGGCATCCAGCAGCATGCGCAGCAGCGATTGCGAACATTGATCTAATCGAATCTGAAGAACTTATTTCGCGAGCCAACAATATAGGCGAGCGAATCTCGTCTGGATTAGAGGCATTGAAAAGTGATGGTTTACTCACTGAAGTGAGAGGTGTTGGGGCTATTTGGGCAGGACAAATCACCGGTGCTACAACAGAACAGGGGCTACAAGTCAGGGACAGAATGACTGAACTGGGGGTTATCTGCAGAGCAATAAACGGAGCATTGGCTTTCTGCCCCCCATTGATCATAGAAAATAACGACATTGATCTTATGGTCGACACTGCGTCTACTGCTATTAACGAAATCATACGCCCATGAGACGTCCTCCAATACGAATCTTTGATGCGAAGGGGTCCTATGAATCGATCGGCTTTGCCCATGGAAGCCTCTACGCCGAAGAGATCCAAGAATACACCCAAGACCGAATTCAGCTAGTGGCCGGCGGGTCATGGTCAGGAGGGCCCATAGCAAAGGGGGACATTATTGATCTGGCAGAATCGATGATCCCAGCCCATCAGCGATTCGATGAAGATTTATTCTCTGAATTGTCGGCGCTTGCCGAAGGAGCAGAGATATCGGTTGCAGAAGCGATCATCGTCGGAGGATTTACTGATTTCGTTGATGCCGTCCGGGCCCAAATTGGGGGAGAGACACCACCATCCCTTCAAGAAGATGACTGTACTGCCGTCCTAGTACCAGATAGCCGGTCCGAAGGAGCGGGATTTCTTGCTCAGACTTGGGACATGCATGATACGGCGACAGAGCACGTCGTGCTTCTTCGTCTCGAACCTGATAACAGTCCAGCAGTCATTGTGTTCACTACAACAGGATGCTTAGGGCAGATAGGAATGAATGATCAGGGTGTCGCTGTTGGCATAAACAACCTGACCGGCGGGGACGGGCAGCGAGGAGTTACTTGGACATCAGTAGTTCGAGGTATGCTGCGCCAAGATACAGCAGAAAATGCACTCAAGGTTCTCTTGGACGCTGATCTCGCAGGAGCCCACAACTATCTCATCATGGACGGAACTGGAAAAGGTTTCAATGTTGAAGCGATGCCATCAATCCGTCCGGTAGAAGAACTGGGAAGCGAACCCATAGTGCACACAAATCATGTAGTTGCTTCTCTCGCTCTTCCTTTTGAGGCAGAGCGGCCAGGGGATCTCGTTGAAAATTCGATTAGGAGATTGGAGCGCGGAAATGAACTTTTGGAAGGCGGAAAGGTAGATACCCAAAGATTGGTTGAGCTAACCCAAGATCAAGAGGCGATCTGCCGAAGGCCTGAAGACCCTTATCTTATTGAATCCAGCGGAGCAGCAATCATGCGACCTGCGACAAAGGAATTTTGGGCATGTTGGGGCCAACCATCAGATAATGATTATGAGCGTATTGGTTGGGCTGATGATTGAAGGCGCAATTATCACCAAAGGAACACGATCTGGCTTGGCATACAGGAATCCTCGGCCTGAGTGGGCAGGGGAGTTGGAAGCGCTGGAACGATCTTCATTTCCTACGTCAGATCCTGAGGACCTCTACTGCAAAGAGGATCTAGAAATACTTGCAAATGATTTCCCGCAAGGCGGGTTTGTGGGTTTCGACAACGATAAACCGGTTGCAATGGGATTAGGGATACAGGTTTTATTTGATGAAGATAACCCTTTGCATACTGTCCATGATGTTATGCCCGGAAATGGAGATTCAGGACATCGGCCAAATGGGGATTGGTACTATGGAACTTCGATTGCTGTACGAAGCGAATACCGCAGGAGAGGAATCGGGGCTGAGCTTTATGAACTTCGCAAAGACGTATGTAGGAGTTTGAATCTGCGTGGAATCGTCGCCGGTGGGGTAATGCCGGAATACGTGAATCACAAACATGAAATGACGGCAGATGAATACATCGAACAAGTACGGGAGCAAAACATCTATGATCCGACGCTCTCATTTCAACAAAAAAATGGGTTCGAATTAGTTCGAGCGCTACCTAACTACATAATGAACCCAGATATCGATAACTATGCGGCGTTGATCATTTGGCGCAACAACGACTTTAGGAGTCAACAATGACAGATGATTCCATACAAGGAGATCAAGCATTCCGGAGAGAAAACCTTCGTGGCCGTAACCCCGAGATGACATTTGGAGGGGCGCTATCATTCCTTCGGCGAAACTACACAAAGGATTTAGATGGTGTAGATATAGCCGTGACCGGGATACCTTTCGATATGGCTACATCAAACCGGCCCGGAACTCGATTTGGGCCACGAGCACTTCGAGCTGGTTCTGTCGGCCTAGCTGAATTAGAAGCGTATCCTTTCGGGTTTGACCCATTTACGTATCTGTCAGTGGCGGACTACGGGGATTGCTTCATTGACTATGGGTACCCCCAGCACGCAGAAGCAGTTATTGAACAGCATGCCGATCAAATTCTTTCAAGCGACACGATGATGCTCAGCATGGGCGGCGACCATTACATCACTTACCCTTTGTTGAAAGCACACGCTAAGAAATATGGGCCATTATCGCTTATCCACTTTGATGCACATTGTGATACCTGGGATGATGACGGACAACGTATGGATCATGGTTCGATGTTCCTTCGCGCTATTCGTGAAGAACTCATAGATCCAACGTCATCAGTCCAAATAGGAATACGGACCCATAATTCAGATACATATGGTTTCACTGTGCTTGGTGCGCCATGGGTCCACAGAGAAGGAGTCCCAGCAGTTGTTGATGTGATTAGAGAAGTCGTAGCTGATAAGAACGCCTATCTCACTTTCGATATCGACTGCCTAGATCCGGCATATGCACCGGGCACTGGCACTCCCGTAGCTGGGGGCTTGAGCTCTGCCCAAGCCCTAGAGATGATACGTTCTCTCGCAGAGTTCAACATAGTAGGCATGGATCTTGTTGAAGTAGCGCCCTTATACGACGTTGGTGAAATCACAGCTATCGCTGGAGCAACGATCTTACATGACTTTATTTGCCTTCAAGCGATTCGGGCTGGCGCGCCAACAGCCCCATTTGGACGGATCTAGCCTGTGCAACGTAGGCTCAGGGAGGAAAGAGGGGAATAATGACTCCAGCTGTAGAGCTTCGACGAATAACAAAGAAATTTGGCGACGTAGTCGCTGTTGACAACATAGATTTATCCATTAAAGATGGCGAATTCTTTGCGATGCTAGGGCCAAGCGGATGCGGAAAAACAACGACTTTACGGATGATTGCTGGTCTTGAGTTCCCAACAGAGGGAAGCCTCTCTATTTTCGGAGAAGAAGTAGGGACTCTCGCTCCAAATAAACGGTCCGTAAATACTGTCTTTCAAAACTATGCGCTATTTCCCCACCTCACAGTCCTTGAAAATGTTGGCTTCGGGCTCAAAATGCAAGGAACAGACAAAAAAGAAACTCGTGCAAGGGCAATGGAAATGATTGAGCTCGTGCAACTAAATGGTTTAGAAAGTCGTAAACCAGCCCAGATGTCCGGAGGGCAGCAGCAGCGGGTCGCCTTAGCAAGAGCTCTAGTGAACCAGCCGAAAGTTCTTCTACTTGATGAACCTCTAGGGGCACTCGACCTGAAACTTCGACAGGAAATGCAATTAGAATTGAAGAAACTCCAGCGTGATGTGGGAATCAGCTTTGTCTTCGTCACCCATGATCAAGAAGAAGCACTCACTATGGCTGACCGAATTGCTGTTATGCATGAAGGGAAACTATTGCAAGTTGCCTCACCCGAGGAAATATACGAACAGCCGGCCAGCAAGTTCGTCGCAGATTTTATAGGTAGAACAAATCTCCTAGAAGGAACAGTCAAAGACAAAACTACCGTAGTTTTAGAAAATGGTGCTCTAGTCCACGCCGCGAATTCACTAGCAGCTGGTACACGTGTTGCAATAAGTCTTCGTCCTGAACGGGCAAAGATTGCTCGACTTTCAGATGTTCCCATTGAAGGTTCAAGCCTCAATGGGGTCATTGACACAATCACCTATTTGGGAAATGCCAGAGTATACGGAGTGAAACTTGATTGGATGAATATCGAAATCCGCCAGGAGAATCGCCCAGATGCAGAACTATATGAACATGGTGATGAAATCACGGTCTATTGGAACACAGGCGATGTATCAGTGGTGGCCGGCTAATGGGTAAAGAGTCAGATTCTCCGGCTCCTCCTCTTGAAGCAACGCCCGAATTCGAAAAAGCTGCGCAACGAAAGGAATCACGTCGCGGATTCCTACTCGCATTTCCCTCCTACCTTTACCTAGTAATTTTCTTCGTCCTTCCTTTAGTAATCGTTCTTGTATATAGTTTCGCCACACGAAATCGATTCGGAGGTACCGATCTTTCTGGGTGGAACTTCGATAGCTACGAAAGAATAGCTGAACCGATAGTGCGGACTATTCTTTACCGTTCGCTATGGCTGGCATTTCTTACGACTCTCATTTGTCTTGTAATCGCATACCCATTTGCATACTTCCTTACTACACGACGGCCATCGATACGAAACGTCATGCTCGTGTTCGTCATGATCCCTTTTTGGACAAATTTTTTAGTCCGAAACTATGCATGGAGGGTAATTCTCGGAAACGACGGACCCTTCACAAAAGTAACCGAGTTTCTAGGATTAGGAACGAATGAACTGCTCTTCAGTCAGAAGGCGGTGGTGCTAGGACTTGTTTATGGGTATCTGCCATTTATGATTCTTCCTCTTTATGCTGCGATTGAGAGAATTGATGGCCGCCTCATTGAAGCGAGCCGAGATTTATATGGGAGTGGGTGGCAATCATTCCGCCATGTGCTTCTACCTCTTTCGATGCCCGGCGTAATCGCTGGATCAATACTGGTGTTTGTTCCAAGCCTCGGCGCTTATGTCACTCCAGAAATCCTCGGCGGTGCCAAAACAACGTTCTTGGGTAGTTACATCGTTACTCAGTTCCTTACTGCCCGAAACTGGCCATTCGGCGCCGCCTTGTCCTTTGTGCTTATGGCAGTGATGCTCGTTACGACCATTATCTATTTCCGTAAAGGAGGTAGGACACTATGAGTTCTGCAGTTGAGCCGCGAGGCTGGGCCAAAACTGCCCTCCACGTTAATGGGTGGCTTGTTTACCTTTTCTTTTACGCCCCCATTGTTCTACTAGTCCTTTTCTCATTTAGTGAAAGTCGTAATGTCGGGAAATGGGGAGGGTTTACACTTGATTGGTATCAACAGTTTTTCGATAGTTCCAATGCTCGAGGAGCGTTATCTAATTCAGTAAAGATAGCTCTTATCGTCACTCTTATCTCTGTCATCCTCGGGACAATGGCGGCGCTGTCTCTGGAACGGTTCACCTTTAGGGGGAAAAAAGTCTTTGACGCTTTGCTTTATCTCCCTATCATCATTCCTGACGTCACAATGGCCGTCATGCTGCTGCTCTTCTTTGGCCAATTCTATGATGTTATAGAGGCGGTCTTTGGAATTCAGATGCGGAAGGGCTTCGGGTCGATTTCAATAAGCCACATTGCTTTTAACATAAGCTTTGTTTCAGTAGTTGTGAGAGCTCGCCTTGCTGGAATGTCTACAGATCTTGAAGAAGCAGCGGTTGATTTGTATGCATCACGTTGGAAAGCCTTTCGTTACGTAACATTTCCACAGATACTTCCCGGTATAGCGGGCGGCGCCCTACTGGCGATGACATTGTCACTGGATGATGTGGTGATTACCCAGTTTGTTTCTGGCCCGGGTTGGACTACGTTGCCTGTTTATGTCTTCGGCTTGATACGGAAAGGAGTCACGCCACTCATAAATGCGGTTTCGGTAGTTATGCTCCTTGCTTCTATGTTGCTTGTTGTGCTGTCTCTCATCGCTCAACGATCTCGCCGAACTGGATAAATACTCCCTAAGCATCTATAGTCTAAGCACCTATAGGAGGGGTATTTTATGAAGAACAGTAAAAGGTTTCGCCTGCTTGCAGCCTTGCTTGCCACGTTTTTGATTTTGTCAGCGTGCGGTGGCGATGATGATGACGCCGCTGGAGCGGACTGCGAGCTTGGTCAGGTTGATGGTGACCTCGCCATGTATAACTGGGCAGAATATATAGATGAAGAACAGTTAGCAGAATTCGCGGATGAATATGGTATCGGTTTCACACTCGATACGTACGACTCGAATGAAGCGATGCAACCAATCGTTTCTGCTGGAGGATCCGGCTATGACGTAATCGTGCCATCGGACTATATGGTTTCGATACTGATAGCAGCAGGATCGATCAAACCACTTAACTTTGATGCGATACCGAATGCTGCAAATATTTCTGCAGACTTTAGCGGTCTCTACTATGACCCTGATGGAGCATACTCAGTTCCATATCAGTGGGGGACAACCGGTATTGGTGTTAATACTGCTGTAGTAGGGACAGATTTCCCTCGATCTTGGGGTCTTATCTTTGACCCTGAAATCTCAGGTGCATTTGATGGTCAAATTCAGTTACTTAACGACCCTCGTGAAACCGTGGGCGCAGCTTTGAAGTACCTTGGATATTCATTGAATTCAACGAGTGAAGAAGAATTAGCGGAAGCCGAAGCGTTACTGTCGGCTACAGCTGGAAGACTTGCAGCATTTAATACTGACTCAGCTGATGAATTCCTCACTTCTGGAGAAACGGTAATTGGCCATGGCTACTCAGGTGACATGTTCGTACAATTCTTGGACCAGGACAACTACGAAGACTACGTCTATTTCGTCCCTGAAGAGGGTGGAACAAAGTGGATAGACAATATGGCAATTGTGCATGATGCACCGCATCCATGTACCGCCCACACGTTTATCAACTGGTTGCTTAGCGCAGAACAGGGAGCGGCGTTGACTGACTGGAATTACTATGACACGCCGAATCAAGCAGCTCTAGATTTAATGGCTCTCGATGAAGAAGGGTATTACGACGATCTCTTAGATTTCGTGAGAAACCCTGAGCTATTTGCAGGCGGTGTTGAATCCCTTGAATCAATCGAAGATACCGGAGATTTTGAAACAAATTACTCCGATGCATTCGTTAACGCTAAAGGGTAATTAAAGCCTTGATATGGGGGCAAGGCGGCGGCCTTGCCCCCATAGAAATTTAACGTCCATTGTCCAAGGCTCTATTAACGCCATTTGGATACTGGATTCGCTTCCAAACGTTCTATTCTGCAGCAGAGAAAGATGCAGAGACGTCTTTCGGTCATTGTAGTTGCCTGTAGGATCTGAGTAGTAGGGATGAGATGAGAGGACACCATGCGTCGAATTCAGCACCGCATCAATGGGGAGATTGTTAGCCCATCGCCAGATGCAGCTAATGAAGTGCTAAATCCTGCGACCGGTGAGCAAGTCGCTGAAATCTTTCTCGCAACGGAAAGAGAGACTCATCTAGCGGTTGCATCAGCTAAAGCTGCCTTCGCTGACTGGAGGAATTCATCCGTAGCTCAGAGAACCAAGTTGCTCTATAAGTTCCGGAATCTAGTGATGGAAAACGAGATGCGATTAGCCGAGCTTATTACTGAAGAACACGGCAAGGTTCTTGAAGATGCTCGAGGAGAGGTGGCTAGAGGAATTGAGAATATCGAATACGCCTGTGGTTTTGCTGAGGCTTTGAAAGGGGCATATAGCGAGCAAGTCTCAACTGGCGTTGATGTCTATACCTTAAGGCAACCAGTAGGAGTTTGTGTTGGAATCACTCCGTTTAACTTCCCTGTGATGGTCCCGCTTTGGATGTTGCCAAACGCCATCGCGTGCGGAAATACGTTTATCCTAAAACCGTCAGATAAGAACCCATCAGCTCCCTCGTTTCTTATAGAACTCATTCAGGAGGCTGGATTTCCAGATGGAGTAGTTAACCTCGTAAACGGCCAGGAGGAGACAGTCAATCAGCTGCTATGCCACCCTGATGTGGACGCTATCAGTTTTGTAGGCTCTACTCCGGTAGCCAGACATGTCTACGAAACAGGTACTGCCCATGGGAAACGTGTGCAAGCGTTAGGTGGTGCCAAGAACCATATGGTCGTGTTGCCTGACGCAGATATAAATCTTGCAGCGGATGCTGCAGTTTCAGCTGCCTATGGCTCTGCAGGAGAAAGATGTATGGCCATTTCAGTAGTCGTAGCTGTAGGAGAAGTTGCAGATCCTCTTGTAGAAGCCATCTCAGAAAGAATCACAAAATTATCCATAGGCCCAGGAACCGATCCTGATTCGCAGATGGGCCCCCTTATAAGCCGAGAGCACCGCGATCGAGTAGTTGATTACATCGAACAGGGCCAAAAAGAAGGTGCGAAAGTTGTTATCGATGGAAGGTCAGACCTTTTAGACCTCCCAGGCTTTTTTGTGGGCGTCACGTTATTGGACCACGTGTCAACATCAATGGAGGTATACAAGGACGAAATATTTGGGCCGGTGCTCTGCGTAGTAAGAGTAGAAACATTCGATGAGGCAACCGAGATCATAGCTGCGAACCCATATGGGAACGGGGCTGCAATATTCACGCGAGATGGATCCA
>MDTE01172083.1_pt1 | contig 12346 bp, 10 predicted proteins | sample 811231 | NCBI WGS metagenome assembly MDTE01 (sample SAMN05326651, study PRJNA326480) | marine metagenome | isolation source: seawater | place: Indian Ocean: Red Sea | collected 2010
ACAAAGTACCATTGGCGCTGAAGGACTTAACTTCCGAGTTCGGAATGGGATCGGGTATTGCCCCTTCGCAATAATCGCCAGGCAAACAATATATATCTTCGTTGTTGTTTTTTGTAAATACCTAATAATTATCTTTAATAGTTGGTGGGTGTGGCTAGGATCGAACTAGCGACCTCTACGATGTCAACGTAGCGTTCTACCACTGAACTACACACCCTTCTTTTTGTATTATATAATGGATTTTTAAGATAAAATCCTTCTAAAGGTTGAAAAATTAGATTAAAATTAAAGACTTGTTAAGAAATTTTGTTAAATTTAACTTTACTGTTCAATTAATGAACAATATACTGGATTAGTAAGATTTATTTTTATGTTAAATTTAGATAAAGAAAATATAAGAACATCATTATGTTCGGTGCCTGTCGAGGGTTGGGGAGTAAGACTTGACAGAAAAATATCTGAAGGATCTTTAGGCATTATGCCAAAGGTAGCAATTGTTAGTTTGGTTGATGCTATGAAAAAAGCTGGCTACCCAAAATCATCATATGATTTTTATGATATCGATATGCTTTATCCGCAAGATGATGAAGTAAGAGAATATTTTGTAAAACATAAACCTCATGTAGTTGGATTAAGCGCGGTAGTTTCAACATCATACTCTCAAGTAAAAAGAATATCGTCTATTATAAGAAATGAACTTCCTGATTGCTGGATAGTAATGGGAGGAAATCTTTCCGCATGTTCCGAAGCTGTTTTAAGAAATACAGATGTAGATTTATCAGTTGTTGGTGATGGAGAAATTGCATGGGTAAAAATTCTTGACCACATAATTAAGTATCCTGATAGAAAAGATTATGCATCAAAACTAAAATTGAATGAAATAAAAGGAGTAGCTTTTTTAGATAAAAATCGAAAGATAAACTTAAATGATTTTGCTAAAGCAATTCCTGCAAATGAACAAGTTTATCCTGATTATGATTTACTTTTAAGTGGATTAAAAGATCGTCCTGAGGAATTTGAAAATTATTTAAAAGTCGGATTAGAAACTGATTGGTTTAGTTTTGATGATCGTGCAAAAGAAAAAAATAGAGGTAAAAATATTGGACAAATTTTTACTTCTAAGGGTTGTGTAGCCAGATGTACATTTTGTCAAAGATCTACAAAAGGATATCGAGTTCAACCTCTGGAGCATTTAGAAAATCACTTAATACATCTTAAAGAAAATTATGATGTAGGATTTATTCAAATTTTAGATGAAAATTTTGGTTCAAATAAAAAACACGCATATCAAGTTGCAGATATATTGCATAAACATAATTTGCTTTGGTTTGCTTGTGGAGTTAGATGCACCAGTACCACTAACGCAGATATAAAATATTTTAAAGATAGAGGATGTTCAGCATTAAAGTATGGAGTTGAATCAGGTAGTCAAAAAATTTTAGATGTAATGGAAAAAGTATTTACAGTTGATGACGTTTATAAAGCGCTGGATGGATGTATTGAACATAATGTTTTTTCTCCCATAGCTATAATGTTAGGAATGCCAGGCGAAGACGAGTCAACTGTAGAAGCAACTGGAAAATTTGTAGGAAATATTGCTTCAAAATTGGGTGTTCATCCCAAATATCTTGCTTGGGATATTATGTGGGCACTGCCTTTACCAGGCACACCACTTTGGGAGTATGGAGAACAACTTGGTGTTATAGGTAAAGAAGATGATGACGTAGTTGATTATCTAACACGTGTTTCAGATGCCGGAACATATAAACGTTATTACATAAATCTTAATGGGGCTCCAATCAGCGAAGTTTTGTTTTGGGAATATCTTGTTAAGTTTGAAGCTTCGCGAACTTTTCACAAATTAAATAATATAAATAATGAATTAAGTGAGAAATACAAAAAAGTGACGGGTGGTGTTATAGCTGCTAATCCTAGAAATTCTCTTAAATATACAGCTTTAAAATTTACAACAATTACTTACCTGATTGATAAATATTGTGTTGGTAATAAATTTTTTGATTATCTTCCAAAATCAATTGTATATCCAATCGTTAAAGGCTTATTGTTTTTTGAACACCAAGTTCAAAAACTTTTTTCTCATAACACGCAAAATAATATTTTTGTATATACTAAAAAAGTTAATAGATTGGATCACGATAAAGATACTGAAAGAAGTGCAATAAAAAAATCATTACGTGGTTTTGTTATGAAAAAAAGAAAACCCTTCGAAGAAATTGCTGACGTTGAAAAAGTCAGACATATTTTAAGAACAGGAATGTAAGTTGTAATTTCTTTCTATAAATAAATTAATTATTTATAGTTTTTGCAGACAAAATATCAGAAATTTGTTTAATCATATTATTTCTTGTAGGCAGAACATTTTTTTCCATTTTTTTTTGAATTTCAATATAATTATCCATTATATATTTTGTAGTTTTAGAAAATGAATCAACATCTCTTTTTGAAATAAAGATACCTATTTTTTCTTTTACGATATAAGCAATATCTTCAAATATAATTATTGGTCTTTTACGAGCAAGAGATTCATCGACTATATAAGGAGTTCCTTCAGTATAAGATGGAAGTACCATTATGTTATGATTGTCATATGCATTAATAAGCAATTTTGGATCTGAAATATAACCTAACAATTCTACTTTATTATTTGAAATTTTTTGATTTTTTGAATTTCCAATAATTGATAATTTTGCATCAAATTTTATTTCATTAAACATTTTTAGAAACGAAAAAATCCCTTTTTCCGGATTCATTCTACCTACATAAAAAAATCTGACTTTATCTAGCAAGGCCTTTTTATGATTTACAAACCATTCATCATTTAATCGTGAAGCATTAATTATATGAGATTTTTTTTTATATAAACGTTCGTCACAGACCAATACTTTTGAATTTGAAGTAACTATTTTATACATTATATGATAAATCCAAACCGACCAGCTTCCTAAAATATGTTTGTATTCTTCATGACCACTACTAAATAAATAAACAAATATTTTTTTTTTTCTAAATAAAAATAAAATTAAAAACGATAAAAAAGTATAAGGTGTAATACTTATTAATAAATAGCTTGTCTCAGAAATTTTGAGAGTTTTAAAAATAAAAGAAGTGAATTTAAAAATATTAGAAGCTACTTTTATATTTCCTAATTCGATCTTTTGCCCACCTTTTCGCGATGATTCTCTAGCGATATATTGAACTTTATGATATTTATTAAGGCCTTCACAAAGAACTTTTTGATCAAGATTATCGCAATAAAAATTATTATCTTCCTTGAAAATTTTTTCGTTATTTATAATAATTAAATTTTTGTCTGACATTTAGAAGAATTCAACTTTTTAAAAAATCTAGGCTACTTTTTTTTTTAATGAAAAATTAAAAAGTAAATTCAAAATAATTAGATATAATAAAGTTGATACTAAAGTATTATGAAAAAATGGAATTGCCATTATATAAGATTGAGTCAGACCAGCTAAACTATTTTCATACATCCCCGAAACAAGCCAAACCCCAAAATTTGTTATAATAAAAAAACACACTGAACCTGATATTCCAGTAAGTAATATTTCGGTAATTCTAATTTTTTTTGCAGAAAGACCCAAAGTGACAGCGATCAACAAAGAAACATATGTGAAAAACATTGTATTGTGAAAACCAAAATAAAGATCTCCAACGAACATAGATAAAATGACGATAGCAGAACTTAAAAAAAATTGTTTAAAATAAAAACCTGCAAAAATACCAACGGCTAATATAGGAGTAAAATTGTGTGGATGTGGGACCAATCTTGAAGACGCAAGAATCAATATTAATATAATTGGAAAAGATTGTTTTTTTAATATTTCAATAAATTTTTTCATTATTCTTTTATTTAACATATTATATAAGTAATTTACATCATTAATAAGAACGCATTATTCCAAAATTATATGATCTATCCATTTGAGAATAGTCTCTAGTGGTTTCATATTTTTCATCTAAAATATTGTTTATGTCAAAAAATATATTTAAAGTGTCCCATAAATTATAAGTTATAGATAGGTCATTTACTAAATAATCATCTAAAGTTTCGTCTTGCCAAGTTCTATTCCCATTTCCATAATCTCTTGCTTGATCGGACCATTTAGTATTTAAAGTTAGATCCAAATTTTTATAATTAGGAATTTTTATATTTGTTATCAAATTAACAATATTTCTAGGCACTCTGACCATTTGAGCATTTGTATAACTTTCATTTTTGTCAGGATCATCTTGCTCTGCGCCATCATAAGTCGAAGTATAAGTATAATTTAAACCAAAGTTTAATAGATCACTTTTTTTCCATTTTGAAATTAATTCTAAACCTCTAGATTTAACTTCTCCTGGAAAATTGTAAGTTTTCCAAGCACCTGTTCCTTTCCATCCTTCAAGCGTATCGTGATACTTAATATCAAAGTAAGAGGCGTCAATACTTAAACCTAGATTGGAAAAAGTTTTTTCAATTCCAAAATCAAAACTTTTGCTATTTTCAGCATAAACAGATTTGAATCCACTATCTACATAGTAAGTTTCATAAAGCGAAGGAAAACGAAAGCCAGTTCCGTAAGAACTTTTTAGTTTGGTAGATTTATCATCAAAAAGATAAGCCAAGGTTACTCTATGCGAATCTTCATTTCCCGATAAAGAATGTTCATCAAATCTTGCTCCTAATGTAGCAAAAATATTTTTAGTAACTCGACTTTGATAATCAATATAACTTGAAGTTACGTAGGCATCTTTAAATGTCATTCCAGTCATATTTTTGTTATACGCAATTTGATCATCTTCTCTTTCTAAACCAAATACAACACTGTTATCTAAATTAAAATTGTAATTTCCAGAGTAAATTAAAGCATGTCTTTCTCCAACATAATTATCTTTTTCAGTATTTCCGCTGAGTGGGGTTGGAGCATAAATTCTTTTGATATAAGTATTCGCAAGAATAAGTTTATTAGTAAATTTCTGATTTGGTTTATAAACTAAACCTATATTTGATGATGACTGAACCGCATCAACTTCCTCGCTATGTGTAGCTGTAGCAGTATCAACTTCTTTATCATATTGATTATAAGTTTCGGCTATTCTTATATTACTCTCAAATTTTATTTTATCAGAAAATTCATGACCATAATTTGCAACAAGAGAATTATTTCTGTATCTATCTTTTTCTTCATTATGAGTCATTGCGGACATACCGTCAGTTTGAAATCTTTCTAATCCTATATAAAATTCATCATTTTCATCTGCTCCAGAAAATGCGGCTGATAAATTATGAGTTCCGTGAGAAGCGTTATTGTACCGTATATTTTTTTGGAAACCATGCTCTCCTTTTTTTGTTGTAATATTTATAGTGCCGCCTATAGCTCCACTACCATAAACAGAGCTTTGATTACCTTTTAAAATTTCAACTCTAGATATTTGGCTAGTCAAAATATGATTAAAATCAAAATCATTTGAAACACTTGATGGATCTGACATTTTAACGCCATCAATGTAAACAGTAGAATATCTTTTTGGCAAACCTCTTAATTGGATAGCTGACGTTTGTCCCTGGCCACCATTTTGAAAAAAATTAACACTAGTTGAATTTTTTTTCAAAACATCTCCTAAAAACATTTCATTTGAATTTTTAAAAAATGTTTCATCAAACACAGCCACAGAAGTTCCAACAGTCGAAATAGATTGTGCTTTTTTACTAGGTGCAATAACAATTACAGGTATATCTTCAGAAAAAACTTGTTTGGATGGAAAAAATAATATTAAAATTATCGCTATTGTTTTTATTTTTTTCAACATTTGGCACCTCATAATTTTATTAAAGCTTTCGCTTTAAAATTTTTGTTCATGCCACTGCTAATTTTACATTGCAGAACTAGGCTTTTCCTGGCCATCATTCGACAGGGGACTATACTGGGTAGCGCTCGGACTTAAACATTTGTTCTTACCGTTGCAGGAACAGTTAATGATTTTCACATTATTCCCTACCACATCAGTATTGTTATGAAAGAAATACTAAAATTTTAAAATTTAGTCAATAATAATATTTAAGTTTAAAAATAAAATTTTATTTTTTTTCAGATAAAAGTTTATAAGCAAAAAGGTAAGTAAGAAAAAATAATAAAGAATAATATTTGCAAAATAGTCCATTATGCATCATAAAAATTGAAGGAATAATTAATATTGAATAGGATAAATTAATAATTACAGAAACACTATAGTTGCTTTTTAATTTATTTTTATTCTTTTTTAAAATCAGTTTATACAAAAGCATGTGCAAATGTTTACTGTCAGGAAAAAGCGGAGATCTTTTTTCTATGGCAATTTTTCTTATGAAGGAAAAAAATACTTCAAAAAACAAGTAAAATAACAAAATACAGAAATAAAAGGGCGATACCTCAGGATTTGCAATACTTGTTTTTATTACTGCAATTGCAATAAAGGTACCTAAAAAATATGAACCGCTATCACCAAGAAAAAGAGAAGCTTTTGGAAAATTATATATCAGAAAAATTGTAATAATTATAGCTGCAGAAAATATGAAAAGTGCTAAATCATACTCCCCATTAAAATAGTTTACGAAAAATAAATTTATTAAAATAATTAAAGAGTGAATACCCAATAATCCATTGTAGCCATCAATTAAATTACTACCATTTATAATAAACAAAAAACACAAACAGACAAAAAACAATGCAAAAATATCTATTTCTAAAAACCTATTTAAAAAACCAATACCTGTGTTTTCTACATAAAATTTGTTGGATATAATCAAAGTGATTAAAAAAACAATCATTAAAATTAATCTAAATTTTGGGCGAATATTTAATTTAAGATCATCTAATAAACCAAGAATAAAAAAAAATGAGCAAAATGACAAAAAATCATAAAAAACTATTTGTTTTGTTAAAAATAAATAAAAACATAAAACCAAAAATGAAAAAAAAATTCCCAAGCCGCCTATGGTAGGTATTGGAGATTGATGAAAAGCCTGAGGTTTTGTTAGTTCATTATCTACTAAAAATTTTAAATTATATTTATTTGAAATAAAAAATAAATATTTATAAAAAAATAAGCCAAAGCTGGCCAATATAGAGTAAAGAATTATATTATTTAAATCCATATCTTTTTAAAGAGCTTAATGAAATAAAAAATATTGATAATAAATTTTTTAATAAATTCATTTTATTATAGTTTTTATTTATATACCATATCCAGTAAATATTTCTCATTTTATTACTTTGTAATGATCTTTTTCTTATTCTATATCTCATTAAATTTTCAGATAAACAATAAGCATACTTTACTTTTTTTAAAATTTGGCATTTGAAAAAGTAATCTTCACATATTGTTGTATTACTAAATTTTGTATTTCCAATTATGGACTTTTTTATAATCATTGTACTAGTTGCAATTGAAGTATTTTTCGTAAATTTATTATAATCAAAATATTTTAGAGGTTTAATTACCGAAAGATTTTTTGTGGATTTAAATGGTTGATAACTTGTATATGTAAAATAATATTTATTTTTATCCATAAAATCTAACTGCTTAGAAAGTTTTTCTTTCTCCCAAATATCGTCCGAGTCAATAAACGCTATATAATCTGATTCAGAATTTCTTATTGCTAGGTTTCTACAAAATCCTGCTTTTTTATTTTTTTTAAGCTTGACTATATTGATACGCTTATAACTATTATATTTTTCAAGGATTTTTTGAGTTTCAATATTCGAATTGCCATCAATAATAGTCAATCTCCAATCTTTAAAAGTTTGATTTAAAACAGACTTAATTGTTTCTTCTAAATAATTTTCTGAATTATAATTTGGTAAAATTATTTCTACCTTTACATGACTTAAATTATTTCCCATTATACTATAATTTTTTTAAGAAATTTCTCTTTTCCAATTTTGGTAAATTTCTTCAAGATTAAAATTTTTATAATAAAATATATTTTCAAAATTCATTTTGTAAAAATCGTTTATAACAAAAGATTTAAAGGGTTTCATTAATTCCTCATACTGAGACTTATTTCTAATAAATTTTCCTCTATCTAATTTTAGCATGATAGTATTTAATAAATTATTGTTATTTTTAATAGGGTCTACAGATAAAAAATAACTATCAGGAAAATTATTTATAATAAAAGACTTAATTAATTTTACCGTTTTATCTTCCAAATGATGGATAGCTCCATTTATAAAAATAAAATTAGGCTTAAATTTTATAAAATGTTCTACATTTTTTTCATCATTTAAGTCTAAATTTATAAAATTAAATTTTTTCCACTGTTCTCTGCATTTTTTTAAGTATTTTTCATTACTATCTACGCCCAAATAATCATCAACATATTCGCTTACGTAATCTAAAATAAAACTATCTCCGCAACAAATATCTAGCATTCTGACATTTGAAAAAATTTTTTTTTTAAAAATAAATTTAAAAAAATCATACTCATCATATTTTGCTCTTACCGATTTTTGGTAAAATCTATAAAGATTTGGGTTTTTTAGTAAAAAATTGATCATGTAAAATTACTTATAATAATTTATATAATAAATTAATAAATTAAGATATTGTAAATAATATGTATCAGGCTCCGTATAAAGATAATATCCTTTCAATAAAAAAAACATGATTAAATCTTTATCAATAATATTTCCGGTTTTTAATGAAGAATTAAGACTAAAATCAAGCTTTAATCATATTTTGGACTTTTTAAAAAAAAAAAAAAAAATTTAAAATTCAAATTATTTTTGTTGATGATGGAAGTAGTGATAATTCATATAATTTAATATATGAATTCATTAAAAATTATAAAAATTCTAAAAAAAAACAAAAAATTAAATTTCAAATTATAAAATCAAAAAAAAATCTAGGAAAAGGCTCCGCGTTAAAATTAGGAGTTAGGCAAGCTAGGTATGATTGGATTCTCACTGCGGATATTGATATGTCAGTTTCGCTTTTTCAAATCTGCAATTGGTTAGAAAAAAAATTAATTAATAAAAAAATTTTTGTTTATTTTGGTAGTAGAAAAAACAAACAATCAGTTGTCGATTCAAATTTTTTCAGACAAATACTTGGAAATTTGATGAGTTTTTTAACGTTTATAATTTTAAATATAGGAATACAAGATACACAATGCGGATATAAACTTTATAAAAAATCATTAGCTAAATCTGTATTTTACAAACTAAAAGATTATGGCTTCAATCATGATTTAGAAATTATTTTGCTTTTGAAAAAAAAACATATAGCAATTAAGGAACTGCCTGTAAAATGGAAACATAAAAAAAATAGTCGTTTAAATATTTTGATTGATCCTATAAAAATGTTAATAGGTATTTTTTTGATGAAGTTTCGTAATTTTTAAATATTAATTTAGCAAATTATAATAATATATATTAGAAGAAACTAATAATATTGTTAAGTAAAGAAAAAGAAATATTGAATTTTTATAATTTAAAATTAATTTTGAACTAAAAAAAGTAAATACCATTAAAACGATTATAGGATCAAAGTACTCTTGCAAGATTGGCCACACAAAAATAGAGAGCAAAAAAAAATAAAATATAATCAATTTATCTTTTAAATCAGATTTATTTAAATAAACTAAAATTATTAACCAAGAAAAAACAAAGGAAGAATATATAAATATTTTTTGAAAATAGTTTTTTTCAAAGACAAATATTGCAATTTTGTGAACAAAACCTTTTCCAAGTGTTTCTTCACTACTATAATCATGAAAAGTTATTAAATATATTATATAAATAAAAGATAAAGATATTAAATAGTAATTTTTTTTTATTTTAAGAAAGTTTTCAAATAATTTAAAAAAACTTTCATTTTTAAATAATAAAAAAGGTAACAGATAAAAAGCAATTATAGTTGAAGCGTAACCTAAATGATTCAAATGAAATTGTCTTCCTACTCCTCGTCCAATGGCATCTCCAGTCGGAATAATGTTCCCCCAAAGGTTGATTAAATAAATATATGGTAATGAAAAAAGCAAATAAAGAAAAAAACAAGAAAATTTTAATTTATATAATTTTTCTGAAAACATGATTTGTAGAAAACAAATTAGAGGAATGACAGCTAATTTTTGATCAAAGTATAAAGTTATTGAGCTAAAAAAAATAGTTAGAAATAACCAAAAATAATCTTTTAAAGTATTTTGAACATTGGTCAAAAATTTATTTAAAAATAAAAAGCTAGCAAGCAAACATATTAAACCATAATTTTCTTCCGCCCCCCAAAATCCGCTAGTTCTAAAGTATGGGCTTAAGCAAACAATAGATGAAATTAAGATTAATAGTAAATTTTCTTCATTTTTAAATTTTTCCTTTAAGCACAAATAAAATAAAATTGGCACCAATAATGACAATACAAAAATGCTCTTTATAAAAATAAATTTATTTTCCACAAAAGGATTAAATAATTTATTTACAATATAAAGCGTTGGTACCCTGCTGCTCATATAAATATTGCTATCCGAGGTGGTAGTTAGTTTTAGTGCAGTACTGATATCATTATTCAAAAAAAGTTGTAAATTGATCCATGTTTGTGAAAAATCACCATTCAAACCACCTGCACCAGCAGAGTTTTCTCCATAGATAAAACCTATAAACAAAGATGAAATAGATAATAGTATGAGAAAAATTGAAAAAAATTTATAAAAGCCACTTATTTTCATCATGATAAATATGTAATACTAATAGTTTATTAATTAATTTGCATTAATAATTAACTACTAAATGTTTTTATATAATTATTTAAAATCTGAAAACATTAATAATAAAGAAACACTTTTAATTATATTGTTGTTATCTTTATCTTTTATTGTTCGTGTACCAGTGATCTTAATTTTTGGAGATTCGACACTTGATAATGAGTGGGGTATTATGCACCATAACCTTACAAATTATAACATTCTTTCCCAAAAAAGTTTTGGTGAATTTTTATTACCAAATTTATGGTTGCCACCACTTTATTCGTATTACTTATATATTTTATCTTTTCTTAGTTTTGAAGGGCAAAATTTTGTATTGTTAGTTTTATTTTCACAAATAATATTAGCTTCTATATCTGTTGTTATTTTTTATAAACTTAATAAAAATTTTTTTTCTCAAAAAATAAGCTTTTTTAGTTCGTTAATATTTTCTTTTTATCCTTTATATTTATATGCATCCGCTCAAATATCTTCTATTTCACTAACAATATTTTTAGCAATTTATTTTTATTATTATTTTTTTAAGATAAAAAATGATAAAAAATATATAAATATAATATTATATAGTTTAGTAGGTGGTTTACTAATTCTTTGTAATCGAGAATTTATTGCCATTATTATTTTAAGCAGTTTTTATTTATTATTTTTTTGCAAAATATCATTTAAAAAAGTTTTACTAATTATTTTGATTACATCGATTACAATTTCTCCATATTTGGTAAGAAATTACATAGTTTTTGAAAAAATAATTATGGGAGCTGGTTTTGGTTATAATCTTTGGAAAGGAAATAATCCAAATTCCAAAGTTGAAGGTTCAGAATTTATAAATGAAAATTTGAAAAATTTAATTGAAGAGATACCAAAAGATAAATTTTATAGAATAGAAGAAAATAAAATTTATACACAGGAAGCTATAAAAAATATAAAAGAAGATACAAAAAAATATTTTTTCTTATATGTAAAAAAATTTCTATCATATTTTTTTATAGATTTAGAATCTACCAAGCAGCACTATTACAACCTTCTTCACTACATGCCAAATTTATTGCTAGGAGCTATATCACTAATAGGAATATTTCTCTCAGATAAAAAATCTTCTTCGGTTAATTATTTAATTTTAATACTTTCATTTTATTTATTTGTTTTTTCGTTTTTTGCAATACAACCAAGATACAAAATGTATATAATTCCTTTTCAAATAATATTTTTTACTTTTTTTATTGAATATATAATTAAAAAATTTCAGCAGAATAAATCTTAAATTTATTCAACGGAATTAAGTGTAGCAAATGAGTTGTCCACTTTGAGTTTGTATGCACTTACTAATATTTATCCCAGAGTCTCTTACTGCCCATTTTACACCCTCTTGATTAATTAAATTATAATCGTCTAATAAAATTATTGCATTCTTTTCCAGTCTAGGAATAATAAATTTAATAACATCTAGCGTCGGTTTATATAAATCAAAGTCAGCATGAACAAATGAATATTTCAAAGAACTAATTTCTTCATATTTTTTTTGATCTATTTTATTTGGAAAATAACATTGAATTAAATCAAGCTTACTTTTTTTTTTAACTAAAA
>MDTE01057866.1_pt1 | contig 12345 bp, 6 predicted proteins | sample 811231 | NCBI WGS metagenome assembly MDTE01 (sample SAMN05326651, study PRJNA326480) | marine metagenome | isolation source: seawater | place: Indian Ocean: Red Sea | collected 2010
ACAAAACTCACCATCAAAGGAGAAATCAGCAGAGGATGAAATACTGTATTGATCATTTCCATCAAAATGTGCTGATTTACCATAAAAATGAGATGTTGTTGCGTTTCCTGGATTTGGATTTCCACCAGCACTTAATGACTTCTGATTACTTGGTCTGCCAGTAGGCATACGATCAGTTGCATTTGCATAAAAATCACAACATAAAACTAAATTTGACGCATTCGGATCTGCATTAAGATTTCCATCCCCATAGGTTTCACCATAGTCACCAGTTGTATTAAATATGGGAGATGCTCCATTCGCAGTAGTTGTGGTGTATCCAACCACATTATAATCATTATCTTGACATGCTAAGATTTTTGTATTCGTTATGTTTGTAAGTGGTTCTGATGGTGGTGTGAAGTTTGATGTATAAACTGCATCTCCTTTTACGACACGAACGTTTGAAATAAATCCTTTAAATTCTTGGTCTGGCTCTTCACCATCTAAGTTGGCACCTATACGGAAAGCGTTTCCAGTATCCCTTATACTATTGCTTCCAAAAGATACTGTTGTTGAATCAGCAACGCCATCAATATAAAATGTTCCAGTAGTTCCATTTCTTACAAAAGCAATATGATACCAAGTGTTTGGACTTAATACTGTGCTTCCAGTTGTATACAGATTAGTACTACCGTCTGTAGTGTAGAACCACTGTAAATTATCACCACTACCATCATCTGAAATTCTTAGAATAAATCCCTTATCGAAGGGAGCAGATACATTATTCCATTTAGATAAAATTGCATATGTATCATTACCTGTCCCTGGGTTGCCAACGTAGTAAATAAATGCCTCAAGAGTAAAATCACCTGATCCAAACTCAAGATCAGCACTGTCCGCAACACTTATATTACCAAATTTGCTGATTCCACCTGTGACAGGGTTATTAAAAGATCCATCAGTAATCTTGGTTAGTTTAGAACTACCACCCACACCTGACGGAGTGTCTGGGAGAACATCTGGAGAGGTTGATGCTGGAATGAAGTTGCTGGTGTATTTTGCTACTCCTTTATAGATACGAACATCTTGGATGTGACCATCATAGAATTCTGTAACTCCATTGGTACATCCAATATAAATTGGGTCATTTGTGTTATTGTAAATGGTTTCAGTAACTGAATTACTTTCTTTTAGATCACCATCTATAAAACACCTATATGTATTACTTTCTTTAGTTACAGCTACATGTGTCCACTTGTTTAGTGTAAGTTTAGTATTTGCAGTAGGACCTACCACATCAGACTGACCACTTCCATTAGTTGATGTTATCAATACCACCTGAGTATTACTATTAACGTAAAGATTCCAAGACCTTTGTGAATTTTGATAATCCCAAAGTGAAAATAAAGATTTGGAAGCAGCACCATCAGCGTTAATCCAACACTCTAATGTAAAATCACCACTACCAAAGTTAAAGTCTGCTGAATTTGCGTCAGTTTTTACATAATCATTACTTCCGTCAAATACATAACTTCCTCCATAAAAATTTGAATCAGAGGAATCTGCAGCTGCTCCAGATGTTGTTGTTGCTTTTGTAGTACTAGTGCAATTAATCTGATTACTTACGTCATCATCACTGCCAATTAATGGAGATGCAAAAACACATTTCCACGCATATGGGTCTGCTTTGGTCTCATCAGTAGTTTGGGAGGTAGAACTTCCCATTCCCCCATGGTTTGTACAATAATAATATAAGGTGTCTGGAGCATTATGTGGAACTGTAATTTTGGTATACGCACCTGCTTGACCAGGTGTTCCATTTGTTACTACACCATCAGTATATTGTGAACTTCCAGCAGCATCAGCAGCAGTAGCAAATCTAAGTGGATGTGTTCCACCAGTGCCATTTGATGAGTCTGATTGATCAAATGTGTATGTTGCACCACGAATTAATGTGGGATTAGGTCTGTCTACCCCATCAAAGTGATACCTATTTCCACCATCTACAGATGCAACAGTAACTGTATAATTCTTGTTTTCTTTACTTCCAAATACACCAACTCCTGGATGAGTTCCACCTTGAGTTGTATTCAGAATAGGTTTTGCACCTGTTGCTTTATCAAGTTCTACTGAACCACCAAAGTTTACTGGTGTCCAATTATTACCTATTTGACCATCGGTAAGAATGACACCATCAATCTCAATAGCTCTGACTCCCGTATCAGCACCACCACCTCGATGAAATGTCATAACAAAGTTTGCATTACCTGAATTAGAGTAAGTAACCGTCTGGAATGATCCAGCAGAAATTGTTTGATTACTACCCCCATTTACAGTAACAGTGTGGTCTCCACCGTGTAAAAATACCCTAATAGTTGAATTAGATGCAAATGTTACAGGCGACGTAAAAGTAATTGTTCCACTACCTACGGCAGAGCAAATAGAACTAGTATTGCCATCAAACGCATTGGTCTTAGGTTCGCTGCTCCTGAATCCTGAACTTGAAGTTAAAGAGTTGCTCCAAATAGATCCATTATTTGGGGTTACAATACCCGACTTATCTTCACCAATTGGTGAGTTTCCATCCATCGGCAACCAGAAACCATTTGTTCCAAATGTTCCAGTATATTTTTTAGGTCTCCAAGTTCCTGTGAGTGGGTCAGTGAATCCAAAGTTTTCAGGTCCAAGTGCTTGGCCGTCTATGAGGTAGACATTACTTAGCTGGGCATTTATCAAACGTCCAGGTCCATAACGAGACCCTATATATTGCGCTACTGTATTATTAACGTTAGTTTCAGCATTTTGAGTCCAATTATTGGGATACGTTACCTCTTGCTGAACACCATTTACATATATTTTGGAGATATTATTGTTTCCAGTCTGAGTAGTATCGACAGTGAATACTATATGATACCATGCAGAAGTGTCTCTAAATTTGGCATTTGTCTTTGTATGTCCAGCGTATGATCCAGGGAAAAAATAAATCCTAAGCTTGTCGTCTGGCTCAAAAAGTATTTCGGTGTTATCTGTAGCTGCTGTAAAAAGAGCTACTCGTTCGCCAAGTTTGTTTCTTTTTACCCAAGCACTCCAAGTCCATGTCCTACGATTACCTACAGCAGTTGGAGTTCTAGTTAAATGTGTGCTTTTAGTACTATCAAATGTCAGACTACCATCAATAACCTGAGCACCAGATGCAGCACTCTGTCCAATAATCGGTGCAGGAACTATTCTACCCATTTATTTGCCCTCAACTAAAGTTAACTGCTGCAGTTGCGAACAATTGAGTTCCTGCTGCTCCTACCCTATTTACTTGGAATGAAATCTGACTAAATGCTCCATCAGCACTTGGTAATGATGGTGTTGCACCAGATGGGAATAAGAAATATGTGCTAAATCCTACAGTTGCAGTGCCAGAGTTAATAACTCTTACTATATGAGTATCTCCTTCTGTTCCGCCAGTAACAGTGATTGTTGTAATACCCGTTGCTGTTACTTTATGTTCGTCCTTTGAGAGATCAAGAGTAACAAGTCCACCAGTGTATGCATTAGTTGCAATACCAGCAGCAGCAATTGCTACTGTAGTTTCAGAACCTGATGATGAAACAGTGGCACCTGTAAAATTAAGAGAGGTCTGCTCTGTTCCCTTAGAAGTTCCATCTTCTTTGGTTTCGACACCAGAAACAACACCATCTAGGTTGCTACCATCACCATAGTAATAAATTGTTCCACTGACAGCACTTATACTTTCTCCTGCCCCAATCTTAATTCCATCTCTAGCAGTGATAACACCAACAGAATCAACGTTGGTTACATCTTCATAAGTTAATGTGCCACCAATTGTCACATTACCACTAAACGTAGAGGCACCACTTACATTGACAAAACCCGCGCCAGTAATACCATACCCGACTGGAACTTCAGCACCAAAGGATAACTTTGGTGCGCCGTCATTTGCTCTATTAGATATGTTATCAGATCTTACCTTTGACATCTTATGGTAATTTTTTAGTTATTTAGGTTAGCGGGCGCTGGACATTGCACCATACAAGTTATCTGTTGGTGCTTCTGCCCAAGCTGCATAGATGTAATCTGATCCAGCAGTATTGAGATTATTGGAACTATGTGATAACCTAAATCCGTTTGACAGGAAGTCAACAGTGTAACTACTGACAGTTGCAGTATTGTTTGCTGCTCTATTTTCGTAATAGGGGTGACTAGCAAGCACGAAATTATTTGCTGGATTGGATGTATTACGTTTGTTGTCATACCAGTGCCAACCACTATTAGTGTCGGTATTATTAATTTTCTTCAGTAGGACTGCTGCAGGACGGAATCCACATTCTATGAATGGACCATTTGCATTTGAATTTCCTTTGTAAGTGCCAAATTTCTGTAGACCAGGAACACTATGCCAGAGATAATGAATATATGAATTTGAAGTGTATCCAAAGTAGAAAACAGTAGGAAGAGCTGGGTGTAATGAAGAATCTCCTTTGCTTTGAGTTGAATTGAGATACAAATAATCATTTGAACCGTCAATAAAATTGAAGTAAACATTCCAATTACCCGTTCCTCCAGAGTATACTTTAGTGATTATGAATTCGGGCGTTTTTGTCAATCCATGAGGCAGTGACCCTGTATTACCAGTTCCAGTATGTTTAATTATACTAAAACCTTGTTTTGTTCCAACGGAACAACCAGTCGGAACCATTGTTGGCATGTCCTGCGGAGTTTGACTGCTATCAATAAGCATTTTTCCATCTAACTCAATTGCTTCAATCATTGCAGCATTACCACCACTTGGATGTGGAGCATAATAATGAGTGAGGTCAACATCACCTAAGTCAAACCAACCTCGACTTGAACTAACATTAGATATACTTTGAGTAGTTCCACCATGGACTTTATATTGGTGGTTTCCAGGACTTCCAGCATTTCTAAGTAACAAACGAACTCTTCCTTTAATTGTTCCAGGAACCCAGGATAAAGTCAAAGTATTACCTTGAGTGCCATGTATATGACCATACTGCCCATTAAATATGCTATTAATACTATGAGATCCGTAAAGGTTGCTTACCGTAGTTTTGCTTACCCAATTGGAAGTGTTATAAGCAACACTATTCAACGCCCCAGCAGTCATATTAACATCAGAGGCATTGGCATAACCAACACCATCAACGTTAAAGGTATTACTACTTCCGCCAGCCTTCCAGGTCCATGCAATATAGTTATTATTATTCTTATTGAGTTCGTATGATTGAGTTCCTGCAGTATTAGCACCTAGAGTAAATCCAGTATCAGTAATGGCAGTGAGTCCATCAGTGCTATTTGTAATTTCCGACACATTAGAATTTGACATTAATATATTAGGAGCACCAATAATAGAAGTAATTAAGTTATTATCGTGATTATTGGTATCTGTTCGGTCCTTAATCCAGATTAAATCTGGTTTGTGTCCAACATTAACATTCTTTGTTGCACCAGTACCACGGTAAGTTGTAGTTTCAAAATACTCATCAGGATGTGTAATAACAGTATCTGGTCTTTCTGCTGCAATTGTCAGTGGTAGGAATCCCTCAGGTGGTGGGGACTTAAATGGTTTTTGCCCAAAGTTAAAATTAAGTCTGTAAGTTCCTACGCTGCTACCAGCATCAGTGCCAGCAACAACTTTAAATGGTCCTTCAAGACGATCAATAACATGACTGTACAGTTCAAAACCATTCTTATAAAATGTAATGGTTTTAGTATCCGATGCAAGATCAACTGCTAGTCCAATCATATCACCACTATTGTATACTCTAGAAATACCAGAACCAAGTTGTCCATACGGATAATAGAAGATTCCATTCTGTCTTAGCAGATATGCTCCTCGCTTAACATTTCCTCCAGTTTCATAATAACCTTCAACAATATCAGAAGCAATTCCTAAAGCAATATCGTCATTCTGCATATATTCTGTATGGATTTCACAATACCACTTTCCATCATCTGGTATATCTATTGTTGATGCAACCAATCCACGATCCTTCGATGCATTAGCATTTCCTCCTACCATATATACGGTAAGATTACCGTTTTGAAGATTATATGAGGGACCGTTAGAGAAACTCCTGAAATCCTTGGGGTTTAAAGTGACCTGAGAACCAGATGCTCTACGAACGGTGGTGATATCCGTATTAAGTGGATTGAATTTGGTTGCTACTGGTGCCTCATCTCCGCCTGGTCCGACTGGATCAACCAGCATAGTACCATCTACAGTAACACTACCAAGATATACACTTGATGTATCACTTGTGGTTTTTATCATTTTTAAACTGGTCAATGGAGAAGAGACACCAGTGATAGTAGTATTAGTTAAAGAACCTGTAGGAAGTTGAGAGGTAATATCTACACCATTTACATATACTAGTCCGGAATTATTATCATCACACTGCATTTGAAGTGTGGTGAATGGAACTCCACCTCCAAAAGTAAATTCTACAAAACCATACTGAATAATATCTACAGCAGCGCAATCATTTGTGCTTGACTTTGATTCTCCATTAAATGCATCTGCCGCAGGAAATCCAGATCTAAATTTAGAACCTGTAGTCAAACTACCACTCCACTGCGTTCCATTATTAACTCCACTAATAAGTGGTGCTACTGTAGCATCGCCTGGTCGAGTATTAGACTGACAACACAGAAGTTTCGTGTTGGTTACATTTGTCAGTTTTTTGGTTGGTGGTGCAAAGCTAGTAGTGTAGAGTGCTGTTCCTTTGATAATACGAACATTAGAAACATGCCCAGACCATTTACTTGCTCCATTTCTGGCAGCAATTTGAAGTTTGCCTGTAGGATCCATCAAAGAAGCACTGCTTGTGGCACTCCCTGTAAGTTTGCCATCAAGAAATACTCTAAATGTATTTCCAGATCTTGTAACAGCAACATGAGACCACTTGTTTACTGATGGTTTTCCAATTACGAGAGGACCTAAACCACTAATCCAACCAGACCCATTGCTTGAGGAATATAATCTCAACTCCCCACTATCGGTATATAAGTTGAATGGACCATAATCACCACCACTAGTGTGTGCTAAAAGTAATTTTTGATGATTACTATCATCTGGCATAATAGTCATCTCAATTGTGAAGTCATCAGTTCCCATAGTGAAATCAGCACTATCAGAAACAGTCAAATAAGTATCACCATTAAAAGCAACAGCACCATCAGTAATCTCGGTCAGTTGCGACTTGACAGCAGCACCTGATGGGGAATCAGGCATAATATTTGGTTCAGTTGCTGGAATGACGAATACCTGATTATCAATAGTTCCACCAGTATATTTTGCTACTCCTTTGTAAATACGAATATCTTGAAGATATCCATCTAATGGACCTTGTGATGCATCATTTGTTATACCGATTGCTAACGAAGTATTTGTTAAATTTTGTGAGTTTGTTGCTGTTGAATTTAAAATTCCATTTACATAGGAACGTAATGTAGTTCCAGATCTTGTAACGGCAACATGATGCCATCGCTTGTCTGTAATCCATTGATTACCGCCATTTAATTGCAATCCATTTGTGTAAAATTCAATATCATATCCATTACCACTAGATTGAGAACCCCAAGTAAAACCAGCAGTGGTGCCAGGTCCCCCTCTAGTCGCCAAGAAGTTCATAAATGCACCAGAACTTTCTTTATATACCCAACACTCAAGAGTGAAGTCTCCGGTTCCCATTGCAAAATCTGCATGTGATGTTGCACCCAAATAATCACCAGAACCATCAAATTTGAAACTTTCACCATACCAATTACTTTGACGTTTAGAATTGGTTGCGTTTCCTTGCGGCGCTAAAACTTTAGCAGTGGTTGTGCAGTTAATCTGATCACAGACATCTGTGTTATTACCAACTAATGGTAGCGCAAGAACACAATTTGCTGCATATTTGTCAGCCTTAGTCTCATCAGTAGTTACACTGATAGTACCATTCATATTGGTTGGATGAGCACTACAATAATAATATAAAGTATCTGGAGCATCATGAGGAACAGTAAAACTAATTACGTTACTTGCAATGTTTGTTCCAGTGGTATATGCAGTTGTGCTTGAATCTGGATTTGTTGATGAAAATAGTAGGGGATGACCCGTATGACTACTATAATCAAACCTATATGTTGCTCCTCTTATGAATGATAAAGATGGATTGTCGCCTGATGTTAAATCAAATTGATATACACCTCCATTAGCAGTTGTTACGGTATAATTTTTACTTTCTTTACTACCAAATACTCCAGGTGCTGCAATAGCACCACCTTGAGTTGTATTCAAAATAGGTCTTGCACCAGTTATAGTATGGTTATCAAGTTCTACTGAACCACCAAACCCTTGTGGTTTCCAGTCATTTCCGTTACCGGATAGGTCTTGTCCAACTGGTGTATTTCCGTCCAATGGGAGATAGAATCCAGCATTTCCAAATGCAAGGTTTTGTGTAGTAGAATCTATTAAGGTAACACCGTCAATCTGAATTCCATAATAAGTATTGCTACTTCCAGAACCATCAAGATATGCTAATTCAATCTTTGTAATTATTCCCTCAAAGTTAAGAGCCCACCAACCATTTGTTGAAGTTTGTGCTTCTACTTTAAGATTATCATCACCATTAATTCTCATCGTTGCAGTACTAGCACCATTAGCACTATAAAACGCAACTGAATTGTTACAAGGAATAGAAACTCCAGTAAGAGCTTCATACCAATTATTACTTGAGGTAGTTGTCTTATTGAGTACTACGCCACCGGCGGAAAGATTGCCATTGAATAATTGACCAGCAGCACCACTAGCTTTGACATTATTTGGATCGGATGAAGAATCACTCCACACAGTTCCATCATTTACAGTAGTTCCCTCTGCTACAAACTTTTTAGGTCTCCATGCACCAGTCAGTGGGTCATTATATGCGAAATATGATGGACCTAATTCTAATCCATCAATACAAGTATACTGTGCAAGATATCCATCATAATTGTGAGCAGTTCCACTATCAACCCACTTTCCAATATACATTGTATTGTTCAAATTCCAACTGGCATTAGTATTGGCATTTGACTGGAGTTCACCATTAACCCAAAGTCGAGGCCCATCATCAGCATCAACACTTAATACAATATGATACCATCCAGAATTATCTCTAAATCTTGCCGCTGAATATTGATGACTTCCATTAAAAAGAGTAAGTGAGTCGTAGTCTCCCGAAGTTCCGACAAATCCTACTCCCCAAAGAGAACCATTGTCACCGGCAATCATATATTGCCAGTCACCTCTCATACTACCTCTCTTTGCCCACCAAGAGATAGTAAAAGTTCCACCACCACTGGCACCAGAACTTGTTCTTCTTAAATGACCAAAACCATGAACTCCACCAGAGGTTGCTCCGTCAAACTTTAAACTACCATCTATGACTTGAGCACCCGATACCCTGTCCTCTGAAGCAGGTGCTAACTGAGGTAATGCGATTCCCATTTAATTATCCCCCTCAGCTGAAGTTAACTGAAGAACCGGCGAGAAGTTGTGTCCCACCTGCTCCTACTCGGTTTATAGTGAATGAAATAAGACTAATATCTCCACTACCTGTTGGTAATGTCGGAGTTGCTCCTGATGGGAACAAGAAGAATGTGCTGAATCCAACTGTCGCAGTTCCAGAATTAATAATTCTTACAGTGTGTGATTCGCCTTCGGTTCCACCAGTACAGGAAATTGTTACAGTTCCAGTGCAAGTTATCTTATGATCTTGAGCATTGCTAAGATCTAGTAATGCAGTCTGACCATTGGTTTTTGTTTGTGCATCTGTGGAGATGCTTCCTCCACCACCACCGCCTCCGGTGATGTTGATCGTGGAGATGCCAGCAACTGGAGCAGTGATTGTAGAGATGCCTGCTCCTCTGAAGTCAAATAACGTAACTCCGTATCCTACGTTTCCACCTGCTGTATTAATTCCAACACCAGAAATAACTCCTGTCAGTGCTGATCCATCGATTGCAGGAAGAGCACCAGTTAATTGTCCAGAGGGCAGGTTAGTTAAGTTTGCTCCAGAACCACTGAATGTAGTGGCAGTTACAACACCAACAGCATTGATGCCACCAGCAAGAACTTTGATACCGGTTCTTGCGGTGACCAGTCCAACCGAATCTATATTTTGTACATCTTCATACGTCAGAGTTCCACCAACCGACACATTACCGCTTGCAGTAATGTTTACAACATTAACGATACTATTATTTGCCAGATCGAGATTGTCGTTAGCAGGAATCTCTTTGATCTGTAAAGCAGAACTATCAACTACAAGTGGAAATCTGTTTGCCATTTTCTTGCTTTTCTTTTATTTAGAGGGATTAAACTGGGACGTTAACTGTGCCTGATCTTCCAACAACACCTATAGTGTTTGTTGACGGAATCGTGAATGTAACTGCAGTGCCAACTCTGACACCGATTGTCATAATAGATGCAGAACCAGCAGAGATACTTACATCAATAGTCGAACCATTAACAGCAAATGTGTTTCCAGTTCCAACGAAATTAAGAGAATCTACATTACCAATTAAGGTTCCAGTAGACTGAATACCAATCTTTCTATTACCTAAGTTAAATGCCTTGTAGGCAACACCTTCAACAACATCACCATTAATACCAGCACTCATTAGGACTATGGTTGCCCCATCAGATGCTGTATAATCTTGACCCTCGATTAATCGAGTACCATTTAAATACAGATCAAGGTATCCTGGAGTATATCCTGATGCAAAAGTGAAGTTCGTTGTCGATCCAGTCAGATTAAAGATCTGTCTAGAAACCACAACAGACGAATCACCAGGAGCTCTTCCGATATAACCGCTACGATCTGCCATCAGTTAACTCCTGTCAAAATGCTGATGTTTGCATCAATAGCACCGGCAGTGTCGCAGGCAATCTTAAGTGAATCATTACCCTCAAGAAGAGTCTTACCAGTGTCAGAGATAACGAATGAAGAACCAGCAGGAACTGGAATTTTACTTGCGATGGCAACTGTAATTCCTGTACTCTGATCTTCCACTTGGATAGTTAAAGAAACTTGTCCATTAGTGTTATTGGCAAAAGTTCCACCAATCAAAATAGTCTTTACATTTGCAGGTGAAGTGTAAAGGACTGAAGGTTGCAAGAATTTAACAATCTGACTGGTTGCCGAGGCAGTGTTGGTCGAATCTCTATCAACAATCACCTGACCTGCACCAACTGTAGAAACTTTCGTTCCTGCAATATAGTTTCCATTATCAACCAAATCCCCAAGATTTACTCCAGTAGTGGAGATACCTGTAATCAAATTGGTTGTAACGCCAATAGATCCACCAGTAGCAGTGTTTACAACACCTACTGCTCTTGCTACCTTATTTGAAAAAGCTTCTGCCATCGTTTTTTAAGTGTTAGGATTATTTATCAACCGCCAAGTGCGATTACCAAACCAAGTGAAACGCTTGGTTGAATGGTGACCGTGGTTATACCAGAAACAGTTGGTGTTGCTGTAACTGATGCATTAACACCTGCAAAGTCAACAATTGTTGCACCTGTTCCAATTAAGGTTCCGCCGGAAGATATACCGACAGTTGCAGTAAGTGCTGTAGCAATACCGGTAATATTAGAACCATCACCGTGAATTTCGGCAATAGTACCAATACCAGTGATATTGATATTTCTACCAGTAACTTCATCATATACTACATCATCAAGAACATAGAGATCACCACCGACATAAAGATCTCCACCAGTGGTTGTAATACCGCCTGATGAAGCAAGAGTGGTTATACCTGCAACATTTAATGTCTGACTGATGTCAGCATTAGCATTGATGTCAAGATTACCTGTAAAGGTGGATAATCCAGTTACAACTAAAGTTGTTGCATTAATATGATCAAGAGATATATCATCAAGATTAATATCACCAGTGACACGCATGTCACCATAAACATAGAGTGCCGTCTGACCAGTAGAAACTGGTGAACGGACATCAAGCAAGTATTCCGGTGATGCTGTACCTACACCTACTGAACCAATACCAGTAAATGCATCAACGCTGAAGACAGAACCTCCAGCACCAACATGGAATTTCTGTATAACGGTAGAAGCAACACTGACGTAAGCATCAGTTGCTCCAATTCCACCGTTTACATGGAGAGTGTATTGGGGTACTGTTGTCGCAATACCGACACGATTTTCTTCGGCATTGGCAAGAATGAGGTCGGTATTGACCTCTAACCCGTTTTTAACGACAAAATTCTTATTGACTGCCATTCGGGTTCACTCTCCCCCGTTATACTTATGTTTATTTATACAATCACCAATTAGCT